>ENA-UOOR01002699-UOOR01002699.1-fermentation-metagenome-genome-assembly--contig:-NODE-2699-length-17337-cov-55.649693_pt1 | contig 17337 bp, 10 predicted proteins | sample MGYA00245780_ERZ724029 | MGnify/ENA primary metagenome ERZ724029 (study PRJEB28704, sample SAMN03018315) | fermentation metagenome | biome: anthropogenic terrestrial biome; feature: soil... | reverse complement strand
ACAAGGCCTTAAGACATCCTATAGTCATTTGATACTATTTCATTAAGATCATTTTTCGGCTTTGAGTTCCTTTGGCGTTTTGAGCAGAGTAAAAATACATACCGCTGGATACAGATTTGCCATTATGATCCTTACCATCCCAGGAGAAGCTGTGTTCGCCTTTCTCAAGAGATCCATCAAACAGGGTCTTTACCAATTGTCCTTTCGCATTGTATATCTTCAATTTGATATCTCCGTTTGTGGGCATGGTGAGAGCTATTGAGGTGTGCGGATTGAAAGGATTGGGATAGTTTTGTTTCAGAGTGGGTCTCATCACTGAGGGGGTCACAGGGTCATTCACAGACACCGATTCATTGTTCACTTTCATTGCATACAAGCCCAGAATCTCAGTTTTACCGCTGCTACGGCCATCCGCCCAGATCACGTAAGCGTTATCGTTCAGTTCTACACCAATCGGATCATATTGAGATTTTCCGGCATTGGTCAGCACTGCTCCTTGTGAGTCCAGCACAACATTGCCATCCGCATTGATATAGTTATAATAGATGTCGCTATCTTCGGTGAAGTATTCAACCCAGGCCGTCATCATACCGGCGCCATCGAAGCCCACAAGTGTGGGTTTGGTTTGGGTGGAGTCCTTCTGAACGATAAAGTAGCCCGATTCACTCCAGAGATCGCTTCCATCCCAAAATAGCTTCTTGGCTTTGATGTCGTGCATGCCATTGATGTTTTCACACCAAGTGGTTACAATGCCATTGTGGGACACGGCAGTTTTGGCATATTCCTGCTCGTTTCCGCTGTTTGACAAGAAGATTCCCTCTTCGCCCCAGAGCCTTTCTCCGGCAGGGGAGATAAGCTGAGAGCAATATTGCATTGGTCCAAAACGGTTGTCTCTCCAGGTCACATATACGCCGTTATTGCTGCGACTAGCCGTGGGGGAGAGCTGAACTATGCCATCTGCCATGCTGGTGGTTTGTAAGCCTGCATTCGGCCATCCGGCAAAAGCATCGCCATTTTCGTCCACGCGTTTTGCCCAGATGGTCTGTTCATCTATGGCAGTAATCACTTTATGCCACACATAAACATCATCGATGATGTCTGTAAGTGTGGTTTCGTGCACCCTGGAGCTTCCGGTCAAAATGGAGATTACCTTACCGTTTGGTCCCCACATTTTCTCGCCATTCACCAATCTTTGGCCAAAGACATGATAACTGAAATTGATACCGATGGCCTCCAGTTCGGACCAACCGATGTAGAATGAGTTGTTATAATAGCTGATTCTGGGGTCTTTATGGCTCAAGGGATCAGTCTCTGTAATCCTCATGCCATTGTCGCCCCAAAGTCTGTCTCCGGCAGGTGAGATCAATTGGGCGTATATGGTGGAAGTTCCGGAGCGCTCATCTCTCCAGACGATGGCGATGTGACCGTCTTCGGTAACGGTGGCATGAGCGTCTTTCTGATGCCCTAATCCTTCAAGAGTGATGGGTCTGCCGTTTGTTTCCAAAAGAGTCTGCCCATCCTCGTTAAGGAATTGGAAGAAAAGACGGTAACCTTCGGAAGCGTAACGAGTATCCTGCCAGATAATCACGGTATCATTGTCGCGAGCAAGAATCTGATATTGATTGATCGGAGTATCGCCGCTGAGTCCCCAAAATACTTCCACGCCGTTTTCAGCGAGTTGCAGGTTTCCGGAGGCATCCAACACCTGGTAGTAAATACCGATGCTGCCGTTTCTGGCATCCATCCAGTTGATATATATGTTGTCTCCGGCCACCTTTACCAAACCGCCATTTTGCGTAAAGGGAGCGGTGCAAATGGGCTTGCCACCGGCTGTCCATAGGGCTTCTCCGCTGGCAGAAAGGTGTTGAGCGTAGATATCGTCGTTGGGAGTGTTGCCATTGCGCAGATCATCCCAAACGATGTATACGCCGCCGTTGTTGTCTGCAGCCATACGTTGACCGGACTGGCTGAAATCAGCTGTGGTAATGGCGATAGCGGCCTCACCCCAAAGCTTGGTGCCTGCAGAATTCAGCTTTTGTGCGTATAGCTCAGCGTTTTGAGAATCAAGGCGAAAATCTTCCCACACTATCACAGCTCCGCCGTCTGAAGTGCTTTGAATGCGGGGATTGGATTGAGCCGCGGGAAGCGTGGCAGATTGATCGGAAAACACGATATAGGGTTCAGACCACATTTTTTGCCCCGCGATATTTACTTTCTGACCGTAGATATCGGTATCGGTATTACGTTGATCGGACCAGGTAAAGATAAATTCGCCATTGCCGATGGCTGCCATGCGCACTCCGGTTTGAGGTCCCGGAGCCACAGCAAGTGCCATCTCTTGAGTCCAGGTCATGTTTCCATTGCCATCAAAGTGTTTGGCATAGATATCGGAATCGCTGGCATACGTATGGGTGTATGCCATCATCATACCGCCCTGTCCATCGGGGAGCATCGTGTTTTGAATTTCATCACCGGGACCGTTTGCTACAGGTATTCCGTTTACTGTCCACAGCGGGTCGCCGGTGGCAGAAAGCCTTTGTGCATAAAGATCTTTACTGGTATTGCGGCTGTCCCCCCACACGATGAAGACTCCGCCATTCGAATCGGCTTCCATATTCAGTCCCAATTGTTCGCTGGGAATAGTGCAAACAGGTTTACCACCCGCTTGCCACATCAATTGTCCCTGATTATTGATCTTTTGGGCATATACATTACCATCCAGGTCGTCGGAAAAATCGATCCAGGCTATGATATAATTACCATCTGAGGTGGCTGCAATCACAGGGTCTTCCTGGCGATCTGGTTTCCCGTCTATCAAAACCGGATCATTCCAGATCATATTACCGTTGGCATCCACTTTTTGAGCCCACAAATCGCGTTCTCCATTTTTTGTGTCGCTCCACACATAAATAGCGCCACCATCGTTTGTGGCGGTACCGGTGCGAAACCATTCAATGTTCACGCCCTGGCGAATGGCAATGGCTTCTTCCCACTGCAGCGCTGCAGAAAGCATGGCAAATGAACATAATAGCAACATTATCAGCGTTATCTGTTTCACAAGTATCTCCTTATGTAATACATATCTATTAAATCTATGGACGATTTCTGTCATACACATGACAAATCATTGCATACAATACCAATGCAAGAAGGATTCCAATTGCATGGTTATTCTGCTGTTTAGCGGAGATGTCCGGTTTGATGAGGGCGACAAAAATATTCTATCACATATACCGGGGATAAAAACCGGGTTTAGCCTGTATCGGTTTTTCCGCTGCCGGATTTACGCGAGATCCAGCATATCTTTGCCCAATACCAATACTTTGCATATCTTAAAGATGTCCGGAGCAAAGCACAACTGGCTCAGGCTTTGTTGGGTAATATCAAATCCGGCAGGGGCTTTGTAGAACACCATATCGGCATCCTTGCCGGTATCCAGAGAGCCGATCAGGTCTGCCATTCCAGCTATTTTGGCACTGCCAAGAGTGATGCGATAGAGCATCTCCTCTGCCAGTATCGCGTCTTTTGTCTGCCGATAATTCATCATCTTGGCATGATACAACATGTTCAGAGAAGTGCCCGCGCCTACATCACTACCCAGCCCGAAGGGAATGTCGTGCTCACTGATCCGCCGTAAAGGATACTCCCCGCTTTTCAAGTAGAAATTTGAATCCGGACAGTGGGCGATCGAGCTGCCGCTGCTTTTCAGCAAATCCAATTCTTCATCCGACAGGTGAATGGCATGACCCAATATCGTCCGAGGGCTCAAGATGCCAAAATCATTATACACATGGGTATAGGAATCCTTTCCAAACAGTTCTTTCACCCAGGCGATCTCATCCGGGTTTTCGGAAAGATGGCTCTGGATATATGCTTTGTGTTTTTTGGCAAAACTACCGATTTCCTGCATCAGTTTTGCGCTGCAGGTAGGGGCAAAGCGAGGTGTGAAGATATAGCTCAAGCTTCTATCCTGCCATTTTTCATAGAGATCGATGCTGTGTCTCAGAGCATAATCTGTACTATGCTTCAGCGTGTCAGGAGCGTTCATATCCATCAAAGTCATCCCGATCTTGGCCCGGATACCCATATCAGATGCCACCTCAAAGGCGCATTGAGCGGCTTCAACGAAAGGCGCTGTATAGATTATGGAAAAAGTGGTACCCGCTGCGATCTGAGCCTTATAAAAATCCCGGCTCAGCTTTTCGGTATAATAGGGATTGCGGGATCTCTCTTCTTCGGGAAATACACTCTGTCTCAGCCAGGGTAACAATGCCGGCTGATAGAGGCCGCTGATGCGATATTGGGATAGGTGAACATGAAGATCTATCAGTCCCGGGATGCAGATACAATCGCGTTTATCTTCCCAGGCACCATGGAATTTTCTGAAGGGCAACAGACTCGAGATCTTGCCTTTCTCAAAGCTGATGACAAAGTCGGGCAAAAAGGCGGCAGTTTCCGGAGATACGGGATTGAAAATGTTTGTTCGGATGTTTTTCATGGTTGAGGACTCCATATTTGATAAGCCTGCACTTGGTTTTGGCCGATTCCAAAATGCAATTCGGGGCTGTTTTGACTGCTGCTGCCTTTGGCGGAACTCAATTCTCGGATCAGGCTTTGTGTCTTGCCGGATTTATCCAGATAGCTCAGTATTACTCTGCAGCCATAGGCCGGGCTGTTGGGATGCGGGGCTGTGTTTTCATCGATCTCTACCAAGGCTATCTCGCCATTCTTGTATATGGGTTTGATGTAGATCGCTTTGTTTTTGCCGGCAGTCACATTGCTCAGGATTTTGGTGCCGTTTCCACTGCCGATTACCAGATCGGTCAAACCGTCACGATTCAGATCGGCCGTTACGCAAGACCAGCCATTATACACTCTGCTACCGCTCAGATAGGTGATATCTGTGAAGGTGCCGTCTTGATTGTTGTGATACAGATAGCTGCGGTCATGTTCGTAAACGGAAGTGATATAAATATCCAGAAAACCGTCATTATCGGCATCAAAAAACAGGGGCTCGGCATGCAATTCATCATACTTAATGCCACTTTCCGCAGTGACATCGGTAAATATCCAATAGTATAGAGTATCTGCCCCGATCACTCTGGAACCAAGCCCATCGTTGCGATACAGCATGCTTTTGTCCGAGATATCGATGAATCTGGGATGTGCCAGGTTTGCCACGATCAGATCCAGATCGCCGTCGTTATCAAAATCTCCCCAATCAGCACCGATACTGTGTCCATAATAGCCGTCTTTGTAGCTACCGGCTACGCCGTAAAGAGATGCCACATCTACAAATAAGCTGTCAGCTTGTTTGAAGAGGAAGTTGCGGTTCAGACGGTAATTTGTCACCAAAATCTCTTGTTTACCGTCGTTGTCAAAATCCGCCGGTGCTACGCCTCTGCCTGCCAGACCGGGATTATCTGTGTATGACGGTAGAAGGAATCCGGAGCTGATGCTGCGATCTTCAAAAAAACCGCTGTCATTGTGGTAAAAGGCATCAGGGAAACCGCTTCGATTTTGCCAAATCTCATAATTTGCCATATACAGCGATGGGTATCCTTTGCCATCAATATCCACAAAGGCCACACCTTCAGTGGGCATTTTGTCGTCGATGTCCCCGGCTTTGGCATTTACTTTCACAAAGCTTGCATCGGGATTCTGTTTCATCAAAGCGTCGCCTTTGCCCTCACTATTGTGGGAGATGCTTACAAAGTCCAAGGCTCCATCGCGGTTAAAATCTGCCCAAATGCCACCGCTACTGGATAGATTCTGAGCCAAAAAGCTGTCCTGATGAGCCTCAAAATTGAAATCACCCAAGTTTCTATAGATGTATTTTCCGTCCAAAAGAATATCCACCAGACCGTCGTTGTCATAATCCGCCAAAGCGGCTCTGGTGTAGCGTTTACCTTCCATGGCATGGCTGTCTTCAAAGACTATGCCACGATAATCGAAAAGATCGCGCAGATAGCTGATGGGATCGCTGTTTATCTTACGGTGTTCCAATATCCCGGCGATAGCTTTGTGGGCTTGTTCATCGTAGCTCTTGCGGGGAGCGCCCTGAATGAGGCATTCTCCATATTCTTCAATCGCTTTCTTCTGGTATTTGGCGCCGGCAAAAAGCCCCAGGTATCTGCCATGCCAAAAGTGCAACTCAGCCAATTCTCCCCGGTCGTTATCGTTAAATGCTATATGCTCAAAGAAATCGAGCTCCCTGCCTTGCAGTTTTGAGGGCTTGCGAAAGATTCCCAAGATCTCGTCTTCATCACCGTAAAGGTTCCGAAATGCTATCTGTGTATAGTAGTTTGCTTTGGCCATTTGCAATTTTACTCTGTTAGCCCATTCACCGGTGTCAAATTCGTCAAAGAGCACACTCGCCTTTTCACTGTTCAGAGCGTAGCGCAGGCATTGTGCGGCATACAGCAAAAGCTCGTCATTGCTCCTGATATCCTTTAGCGCCCGGCGAAGCGAAGGCCCCAGAATATAGAGGCTGCTGATGTAAGCGTGAGCGGCAGAACGGAAGCGGTTGTCCTCCATACATTTCAACAATGCCTCATAATCTTTCAACTGGGCCAGATGGTAGAGTTCGTAATAATATGCTGCTTGATGCCAGATGGAATTTGGATAGCTTTCTTTGAAAGAATCTATCAGCTCCAGAGCGTCGTAACTGCTTACCTGCGTGGATATCTCATCCATCACGCTTTTCGCGCTGGCTTCAATGATGCCGTTGTACTCCGGCAAGCTCTGTATCTCAGAGAGGATGTCCTCATCCTTACTTGGAACGGTATAATGTGCGAAGACTAGCGAATCAGCTTGATTTTTGAAGCTGTTTTGCAGGATATGGGTACGGATACGGATGTCGCTACTGTCGGGATCCGCGCTTTGCAATAGCAGCCATTGCAGCGCGTCTTCCAGGGAGGCAAAATCCCGTGCCAGCAAGTAGTGCATATCCGAGGCAAGGGCAAGGTTTTTTGTGCGCTGAGCGTATTCCAGCAGGCTCTGACGGTCTTCTCTGGCCGCGGCGTGTTTCAATTTCAAAAAGTCATCTTCATATTTACGGATCATTTCAAATTGTTCTTTATCCAATAAAAAACGCAGATCATCGCCGTCCGGCTGTGCCCACAGAGGGATACATAGCAGCATAATACCGATCATGCATATTAAACTATTGTTTTTCATATTGCTTATCCAAAGCTTCTATCAGATTATCGATGTCTTCAGCGTCAAAGTGATAGCTCTTGTTACAATAATTACACAAGGGTGCTATGCCTTCACGCATGCTCATCAGCTCGTTTTTTCCCAATAACAGCAAGGCGCGGGCAAAACGTTCCCGGCTGCAGTCGCAATGGTATCTCAGGGTAGTTTCCTTCACTATCTTCCAGCTAAGATCTTTCAAGATAAAGCGTTCCAGAATGTCTTCAATCGATAGGCCCATATCCATCAGATCCGAAACATTCGGTGTATTTTGCAGATTTGAGCTGATAATCTCTGCCAGAGCGGGGTCGGCATTTGGCATTTGCTGGATCAACACGCCACCGGCAGAGCGGATAGCGGCATTGGGATCCATCAACACACCCAGATTCACCGCTGTAGCGGTCTGCTCGCTTTGCTCATAGTATGCAGCCACATCCGAGGCAATCTCGCCATCTATCAGTTTAATCTGCCCCGTATAAGGTGATTTCATGCCAATCTGTCGGATAACACTCAAGGTTCCCGGTAGCAAGTGTTTGCCCACTTGCAGATTCGCACTCGGCTCTTCCATCCACAGCTGAGGTTCAAACGCATATGCTTTGATGTCTCCTGCCATATCCGCAATAGCAATAGCCCCTCGCAGAGGGCCCTCGGCGTCTATGCGTAGGGATATCTCGGAATTCGGAGCTTTCAATTCCCCGCTCATCAGAGCCACAGCGCTGATCAAGCGTCCCATCAATATCGTGGGCAGGGGATACAGATCGTGCAGATCCCGCGCGCGTTGGACTATCGCGCTTGTGTCTGCGGCAAAGAGGCGAAACTGGTCCGCGGCGATGCTGCCCCTCAGTAGGCGACCGGCTGCTTTACTCATCTTCCATCCGGATAATTTTCAATTCGGTACCCGGGTAGTAAGTACTCAATATCTGAGTGTATTCCTCGCCCAGACGTGCTTTGCGCAAGGCGCCCACCTGGCACATACCGACGCCGTGACCGGAACCCCTACCTTTGAGACTGATGCTGCTCCCGGGATAGTAGATAGCCTTTCCCGCGGCTGATTTGAATACGAACATCGAAGAGGGTAACATGCCAAAGCTTTGCCGGATTTTGTATTCTCCTTCCAGGATGGTCTGGCGATCTCCGCTGATGCGCAGTTTCAGGATTCTGCCGGAGCGGCCTCGCTCCAATACCTCGATACTCCTGATGCTGCTCAGTCCGATGTTTTCGGCAAGCTTGGCGCGACTGATACTACGCTCCCACATCATGGTGGATTTTTCCCAGGAACTCATCCCGGAGCTATCGACTTTACTGTTTATCCACTTATTGACATCCTCTTCGCTACTCAGATCATAATTTTCTGCTGCATTCAGGCAGGTGGAGCCGCCCAGATGCGGGATATAGGCTCCGTTCCAGATGGCCTGAGATGTATCTGTCTTGCCGCCGCAACTGCTGTGATAGGTGGCATCTGCCACTCTGTCTTCGGTCACGATTACTTCTCCCGCGCTTTGCATTACCGCTTCTTCGATGAGTTCAGTGCGCAGATGCTTAGCTTTGTAGACCTGGCAATGAGTACTGCTGCAAAGATCGTAGCCATCTTTGCTGTGACGGTTGTAGAGCAAGAGGCTCACAGCATGGGTTCGTGCCGCCACGGCCTGTGCCTTCAAAGCTTCCAGCGGGCTGTTGTTGCCTATTTCATTCGGGATCACCCCGGCAATGTATTCTTCCAAAGGCAGGATCTGGTTCAATACCAGCTTGCCACCTCGGACCTTCAATACAAATTCTCCTTCATAAGGCAGACCGTTCAACCATAAAGATCCCTTGGAATATATGCTTAGCGGACTCTCAAAGTAGGATTCTTTGCCGTCCTTGCCTACAATCCGCACTGTGGAATTTACTATCGGGATAGATTGAATACGGCTGTAGGGATAGTTTATTGATGAGGCATAAGATTGCGCGGCTTGCAGATCACTAAAGCTATCCGGCAGGAAAAACCAATATTCATGCTTGATCTTTAGTTGATCGTTTTCCCAAGAAAAAGAGCTGTTGGTTACCGCTTGTGAATCGCTCTGTTCATGGGCAGATTCCACCCGTTCGATGATTCCATATCTGTTTTCGACTTCGGTGGACACCACGTCGATGGCGATATTGCCGCTATAAACCTGTTCAAATAGTTGATCCTTATCGCTTAGTTCCAAGCCTTCGCCCTCTAAACTCAAGTGCTGTGAAGTGGCCAGGTTGATCTCCAGATACAGCATACCATCCCGGATTTCCGCCGCGAAAAGCAGGGAAAGGCTGAACAGCAGGAGGGCGGAAAGCTTTCGCATTATTGCACCGGGGAGCCGGGAGAGCCTCCATCCGGCAAGACCACATGCAGGCCCAGTTCGTCGTGGGCGGCCAGGATCATGCCGTTGGATACTATGCCCCTTATCTTGCGGGCTTGCAGATTCACCAGCATTACCACGGTTTTTCCGATGATGTCCTCGGCTTTATAGCTCTGCGCGATGCCGGCAACCAATTCCCGGGTTTCAAAGCCCAAATCTACTTTCAGATGTAATAGCTTGTCCGTCTTTGGTACAGGCGTTGCCTCAAGCACTTTTGCCAAACGCAGATCCATAGCACTGAAATCTTCGTAAGTGATATCCGGCTTCACCGGCAGATAATCGGTTTTATCTGTCTCTTTTGCCATATTGTGCAGTCTGGCCAGTTCCATCTCGATGGCGGCATCTTCGATCTTGCAAAAAAGCGGCGAGACATTGTTCACTGTGATCTGCGTGCTTGTAAAAGCGTCTTCCCAGCTGTGAACGGGGGCTAAACTCATCATCGCGCGCAGTTTTTGCATGTGCTTGGGCATAATGGGGTAGAAGGCTATACTGATTTTGTTTAGTAGCGATGCGCACACCCACAGGGTCTCTTGCACATGCTTGCGATCTGCTTTGATGGCATGCCAGGGTTTGCGCTCGTCAAAGAAACGATTGCCCAGGCGCGCCAAATCCATGATGGCACGGGTGTTGCGCTTTACTTGATAGTCGCGATAGGAAGCACTGATCTCTTCCAGGCTTTTATCTGCTTCGTCCAGGATTGCTTTGCATTCTTCATCGCAATCCACCGCGGATATCTGCCCCTCAAAATGCTTGTTTGCAAAGGCAAAAACCCGGTTCGCAAGGTTTCCCAATACATTGTTCAATTCGCCATTGATCTTGAGCTGAAAATCCTTGAAACTGAAATCTGCATCCTGCCGCTCAGGTGCGTTTGTCGCCAGATAGTAGCGCAGGTATTCGCCGTCAAAGCGTTTTGTGAATTCATCCACCCAGATCGCCCAATTGCGCGAAGTCGAGATCTTTTCCCCTTCCAGATTCATGAATTCATTGGCGGGGATATCGTGAGGGAGGCAGTATTTGATGTCTTGACCCATCAGCATTGCCGGCCAGATGAGCGCATGGAAGATGATGTTGTCTTTGCCGATAAAGTGAATCAACTTTGTGTCCGGGTCCAGCCAATAGTCTTTCCAGCGTTCGGGTTGGCCTATGCGTTTGGCCCATTCCACGGTGGAAGATACATAGCCGATGGGAGCGTCAAACCACACATACAGTACTTTATCTTCCGCTTCTGGAAGCGGCACCGGTACGCCCCAACTAAGGTCTCTGGTAATCGAGCGTTCGATCAATCCCTGTTCCAAAAGGTTCAGCATAAAGTTGCGCACGTTTTCTTTCCAATAGCTTTTATGCGATATCCATTCTTTCAGCTGATCGGTAAAGCGTGCCAGATGCAGGAACCAATGTTTGGTTTCCCGGATCACCGGTTCGTTTCCGCAGATCTTACAACGCGGATTTTTCAGCGATGTCGTCTCGTAGGTCTGTCCACATTTGTCGCATTGATCGCCGCGGGCACCTTCACTGCCACATTTGGGGCAGATGCCTTCCACATAGCGATCGGGCAGATAGCGTTTATCGTGTTCACAATAGAATTGCAGAGTTGTTTTGGGCTGGATATGCCCTTTGTTATACAGAGAGCTGAAAAATTGACGGGATAGCTGATAATGCTCTTCCCGCGCGGTACCGGAAAAGTTGTCAAATTCTATGCCGATACCATCGAAGGCTTCTTTGATGCTATCGTGATATCGTTTTACGATCTCGATGGCTTGCACTCCTTCCTTGTCTGCCGAGATCGAAATCGGAGTGCCGTGTTCATCGGTTCCGCAGATGTAGATAACGTCTTCATTTTGCAGACGCAAATAGCGGACAAAGATATCCGCAGGGAGGTATGCTCCCGCTACGTGTCCCACATGAAGCTTGCCGTTGGCATAGGGCAGAGCGCTGGTAACAATATATTTCATCCATTTACTCCAAAGAATTCCTGATGCAAAAGGGCTATAGTCTTTGCCACTTGCGGCGCTGGCAACATCAATTCCAAAGTCCGGCAACTGTGTGAGATGCGCTGCAGATGCGAATTGGCACACAGCCTCAGCACTTTTGCCATAAAGGCAGGATCTGCAGCCAGACCCAGGCCCACCAGGTTCACAAAGCCGATATCGCGGCTTTTTTCCGGGGTCGGGATTCCGGATTCCTGAAGCATATAGTCCAGCTCAGACTCGTATTTCTCTTCGATATACAGTTCCAAAGCAGCCTCATAGAGGTTGATCTTATAGATTTCATAATGCCATTTTTCCAATAGCTGCAAAACGCCGGTATCCGGTGCCAGACGATAGCGTAAGATGTTATCCTTGTGCGCGATTGCATTTACTTTGCGTTCTTCCATGTGTGGGTCCTTTGGGCTTTCTTCTTGTTTGATCAGGGTTCCCGGTTCAAAAGTGAAGGAGGATTTTACCTCCACGGCTACTTTGTAGCGATAGGCAAATTCGACCGCGCGGGGGTGCAATACCTTGGAGCCGTTATAACTGAGCGCCAGCATATCCAGATAGCCGATTTCACCGATGAATTGAGCTTGAGGCACTATTCTGGGATCTGCGCTGTAAACACCCGCCACATCGGTATATATCTCACATTTGCTCGCGCCCAGATAACAGGCCAGGGCCACCGCTGAAGTGTCCGAACCGCCTCTGCCCAATGTAGTTATCTCTTTGGATGTACTCACTCCTTGAAAGCCGGCTACTATCACTACTTTCTCTTTCGCCAGTTCCTCGTGTATGCGAAAGGCGTTTACCCTCAAAATCCTGGCATTACCATGATGGTCGTCTGTGATTATGCCACTTTGCGATCCCGTAAAAGAGATCGAAGGTATGCCTTCCTCAAATAGCGACAGCGACAGCAGCGACATACTGATGCGCTCTCCGGCAGTAAGCAGCATATCCATTTCTCTGCGGCTGGGATGTTTGGATATCTCATAGGCCAGGCCAAAGAGATTGTCTGTAGTCTTGGCCATGGCAGATACCACTACCACCAATTGATCTCCGCGATGATAGGCTTTTGCCAGCTTTTTCGCGATCGAGCGGATCAGCTCTACGCTTCCTACTGATGTGCCGCCGAATTTTTTTACGATGATCGCCATCTATGCCTTTACCGCGGCTTTGATAAGCTCTATAAATAGAGGATGTGGGCGATTGGGACGGGATTTGAATTCCGGATGGAATTGTACTCCTATATGGAAGCGGTTTGCCGGATACTCCAAAATCTCCACCAAAAGCTCATTTTCGGATAGTCCGCTCAGCCTCAGCCCGGCTTCGCAAAGCTTCTCTCTGTATTCATTGTTAAATTCATAGCGATGCCGGTGGCGCTCGCTTATCTGCAGGCTTCCGTAGGAACGGTGCGCAAGGCTGTCCGGGCATAGCTTGCATGTGTACGCTCCCAAGCGCATGGATCCACCCACATAGTCTATATAGCGTTGATCTTCCATCAGATGAATCACCGGATTGCCCGTAATTTCGTCAAATTCGGTGCTATTGGCATCGTTCAATTTGCACACATTGCGCGCATATTCAATCGCCATCACCTGCATGCCCAGGCATATGCCCAAAAGCGGGATGTTTTTGCTGCGGGCATAGTGAGCGATGTTGATCTTGCCTTCGATGCCCCGGATGCCAAAGCCGCCCGGGATCAAGATCCCGTCGATGTCCTTAAGCTCGCTGTCTAGATCCTCCGCCTTGAAGCTGCGTTCCGAATCCACCCATTTTATATTGAGTTTCTTTTTTTGTTTTGCCGCTGCGTGCATCAGGGCTTCCACCACACTCTTGTAGGCATCGTGATGCTTCACATATTTCCCGCAAACTGCTATGCTCACCTCGCCATCGCTGTTTTGACGATTAGTTAGAAATTGCTGCCACTGGCTAAGATCCATCTCGCTATTATCCATTTTGAAATGCCGGCAAATGATCGCCGGCAAGTTCGCTTTTTGATATATGAGCGGAATCTCATAAACGCATTTTACGTCGATGGCATTGATCACGCTTTCTTTGGGCACGTTTGTAAAGAGCGCGATCTTGGAATATATCTCGTCGTCAAAAGTCTTTTCGCTGCGACAGAGCAAGATATCCGGTTGGATACCGATCTCACGCAGCTTGTAGGCACTATGTTGCGAAGGTTTGGTCTTCAGCTCGCCCGCGGTCTTGATGTAGGGCACGTAGGTGAGCAGGATATTCAGCGTGTTCTGAACCCCGAGATCAAGGCGCAATTGACGCACAGCCTCCAAAAAAGGCAGGCTCTCGATGTCGCCAACTGTGCCTCCGATCTCGGTGATCACGATGTCTTTATCAGCGGATAAGCGGGTTATCCGGCTTTTGATTTCATTGGTTACATGGGGTATCACCTGTACGGTTTTCCCCAAGTAGCTGCCCTTGCGCTCGTTCATTATCACACTTTCGTAGATCTGCCCGGCGCTGCAACTGCTGGCAGAGCTAAGCGCTTCATCCACAAAGCGTTCATAATGTCCCAGATCAAGGTCTGTTTCGGCACCGTCGTCTGTTACAAATACCTCTCCATGCTGGAAGGGGCTCATCGTTCCCGGGTCCACATTCAAGTAGGGATCGAGTTTTTGCAACACTACTTTATAACCCATAGATTTCAACAGCAATCCGATGGATGCCGTGGCTATGCCTTTGCCCAGGGATGATAGCACTCCCCCCATTACGAAGATGTATTTCGCCACTAGCCTCTCCCTTACATCAGCTTTTTCAATTCGGCCAGAGATTCTTTGATGGCGCCAACCGTGTAGGCCAGATCTGCATCGCTGTGTCGGAAGCAGATGTAGCCGTGGTGATATGGCTGCAAGAACACTTTGCGACGGATCAACTGTGTGTAAAACTCCGTTCTCAACTTTTTGTAAAGGCCATTTTCATCCTTGTTGAAAGTGATGAAGGGCATCCATGGAGCTCCGGAAAACTCCACCGGCATGCCGGATTCGTCGATCACTTTCTGCACATCTATGGCAAATTTCTCGCCTTTTTGTTTTACTACATCCAGCACCTTGTCCCGTTCCAGAATTTCGATGGTCTTCAACGCAGCTACTATGCTGTCGCTATTTGGGAAGAATGTGGAAGACAAAAACACCTTGTCTGCCAATACCATCATGGGCTCGCGTTTGCCCACCAGCGCGGCGATCGCATAGCCGTTTGCCATGGCTTTTCCAAAGGTGGAAAGATCCGGGGTTACGCCAAAATACTCTTGCGCGCCACCCAAAGATACTCTGAATCCACTGCGGATTTCATCAAAAACCAGGAGCGCGCCATATTTATCTGCCAACGCGCGTACGCCTTCCAGATAACCGGGCTTGGGCATCTCTACCGGAGCAGCCAACGGATGACCCACGGGGGTTACAATGATGGCCGCCATGTCGTCTTTATTGGCCTTCAGGATATTTTCCAATCCCTCCAGATCGTTATAATGAAATTCCAACACGTCTTCATAAAGCTTTTCCGGTATGCCGCCTTTCACCTCCACACACCAATCGTGCCAGCCGTGATAACCGCAACGGGCGATCTTGGTCTTTCCGGTGTAGGCTCTGGCCACCCGGATGGCGATCGTGGTGGCATCGCTGCCGGTTTTCACCAATGCTGCCATCTCACAGGAAGGAATTAGTTGCTGCAATTTGCGCACTAATTCGCTTTGCTGAGGTTGAGTAAGTGAAAAACAGAAGCCTTTGTCATTTATCTGCTTCTGAACGGCGTTGTCGATTTCCTGCTCACGATAGCCGATGATGATGGGACCATAAGCGCAGAGGTAATCGATGTATTCATTTCCGTCCACGTCGGTTACTCTGCCGCCGTTGCCACTGTCAAAATAGATCGGATATTCTCCCTGAACGAAGTTGTAAGGTCTGCGAATGCCGGCAACTGCTCCGGGGACCAGCTTTTGCGCTTCCTCATACATTGCCATGCTTTTGTCTAATTTCAATTTATCTGCCATCTTATTTCATCTCCCATAGGCTTGCGATTCCCATCCCGCCGCCGATGCACAGCGATGCGAGACCTTTTTTGTTCTGTCTTTTCTTCATTTCGTGCAACAGAGTCACGATGATGCGAGCACCACTGCAACCAATGGGATGGCCCAAAGCAATAGCGCCGCCGTTCACATTCACGATTTCCTGATTGATCTTGCCCACACCTTCTTGTTCCAAGCCTTTGATCACGGAAAGAGATTGCGCTGCAAAAGCTTCGTTTAGTTCCGCCAGTTCGATATCGCCCAGTTTCCAGCCACTTTTTGCCAGGACTTTCTTGATCGCGGGAACCGGTCCATATCCCATGATAGCAGGATCCACACCGGCAGAGGCACTATCAACAAAATATGCCAAAGGTGTGAGACCCAGTTCTTTGGCTTTGTCTTCACTCATGATCAATACCAGGGCTGCTCCGTCGTTGATGCCGCTACTGCTGGCAGCTGTCACGCTTCCGTCCTTCTTGAAAGCAGGGCGCAATTTTGCCAGACTTTCTTTGGTAACTCCCGCGCGAGGCATTTCATCCTTGTCGATGATGATGGGATCTCCCTTGCGTTGTGGAATGGCAATGGGCACGATTTCATCGGCAAATCTACCGCTTTTCATCGCTGCTTCAGTCTTGTTTTGAGACATAGCAGAAAATTCATCCTGCTCTTCCCGACTAAGACCCCATTTTTCTGCCAGATTCTCGGCAGTCATACCCATGTGATAATCATTGAAAATATCGGATAAGCCATCACGGATCATCATGTCCATCATGGTCTTATCACCCATGCGGGCTCCCCAGCGGGCATCTTTCAAGATGTAGGGTATCTGGCTCATGTTTTCCGAACCACCGGCTATCACAATCTCCGCCTCGCCGGAGCCTATCATCAAAGCTGCCAGGCTGATAGCCTTCATTCCGCTGCCGCAGACCTTATTAACTGTGTAAGCAGGCACATAGTCCGGGATTCCGGCATTGATGCTGATCTGTCTGGCTACGTTTTGTCCCAAACCGGCCCCGCAGACGTTGCCCACGATCACTTCATCTACCATCTCGGGTTTGATCCCGCTTTCCGCAAAAATGGCTTTCAGAGTGTGTACTCCCAGCTCTACCGCTGAGACATCTTTGAACACTCCGCCAAAATTTCCGACAGCGCTACGTTTAGCGCTAACTACCACGGCTTTTTTCATCTTTCCTCCAGATGTTATATTTTTTCCATTGCAAGCCATTCAAACAAAACAAGGATTTTAGTCAATGGCAAATTTTGGCTGATACTCCGCTATGGGCATGGTCTATGCACGAAGAAGGAAAAATGGATGAGTGATGAACGAATATAGACTCGCTTAAGCGCATGTTCGATAGCAATGTTCGATAGCGGTGATCGTGGGCGTGGTGGAGTGGAGCTGGAGGAGACCATTTTCCAAATCTCTCTGTAAGCTCTGTAGACAGTGTTAATCAAGTGGTCATCAAGCCTTCATCAAGCGTTAATTATTAACGCTTGATGAAGGCTTGATTAAGGCTTGATTAAGGCTTGATTAAGGCCGTGAATACAGGTAGAAAGAAGATACAATTTATGGTCTTTTGGCATTTTTTGGCAAAGTATCTTGCTAAAATGATATCGGAAATAACTGATCTTAACTACAAGTGATACAATTAAATATCTGATTGGGGGGAGCGGTGTACAGGCAGAAAGCGTTTAGCAAGCTGAGTGCCGTAGCTACGACAGTTTAGATAGCTTTGCTATTGATTGAGCGGATTGACGCATCAGGAGATGCGCAATAACG
>ENA-UOOR01002696-UOOR01002696.1-fermentation-metagenome-genome-assembly--contig:-NODE-2696-length-17353-cov-6.705342_pt1 | contig 17353 bp, 14 predicted proteins | sample MGYA00245780_ERZ724029 | MGnify/ENA primary metagenome ERZ724029 (study PRJEB28704, sample SAMN03018315) | fermentation metagenome | biome: anthropogenic terrestrial biome; feature: soil; material... | reverse complement strand
TTTTTTGAGTCTTCCCCATCCGCAAGTTTAGATTGACAAGTGCCGTCAATACTGCTGTTGTGAGAAGCGCTGCCAGCAAAAGAAAGAGTAATTTTTTCTTATAAATAAACCCTTTAATATCTAACGCTTCCTTTCTGCCCTTTGATATGTAACGCTTCCCCTCAGATAGTTTGGTCATAAGACCTCATGGATTTTACCGTGATTTTGTCCGTTGACTTTTCGCCTATCCTCCAGGCGGGTGGCATCCTTTACCCCAATATACTCCATTTGATTTCCTGTTTATTGCATTCCTTTCATCCATTATATTTCTTGCATAGTAAATAATCAAGACAAAGCTCAGCTTCTCCTATGTTTCGTTTCATAGCCCTTCATTTCTCTACATGTTGCGTATTTTCAATAGCATTTTTAAATATTTTTTGAGATCATCATCTTACCTTAATTAAAACATCATTTGACAACTTGAAACAGGAGGATGCATCATTCATAAACATCCCCGAGCATGGCCGGACGACAGGTCATTGTTAAAGCAGGGGCTTATGGAACTAAAATACTAAATATTGATATGAAAATTTTGCTTTTGCAATTTTTCATCCGAGAAATTGACCGACGAATTTGGAAAAGGCTTTACGGTCGCCAACTTGAGAAACATGCCTCAGTTTTATTATCTACGAATCGCTACGCCAAAAATATCAGCAAGCGTCTTAATAATACACAACCGTTAAAAAGCTATAAAAATGATTTCATACCTCTTTTCATGTGGTGATTTTCATTGTACTGCAAAAAATCTCACGATTTTTAAGAATAATGCCAGATTTATTAACTGTACTGCGAAAAGCAAATTCCTATCCCATTTATTCTCTCATCCCTAGGGAAGGGGTTATATCTGCAGCCTTCGGTTTATAAGGTATAAAAAAAAGCCTGCTCAAACTGCTTTATTGCACCCACCATGAACAGACTTTCAGAGGAATTGTGAACGTTAATTTGGAAACGTCCCCATAGTTTCTTTTATTGGATTCTTTTTAATATTTCTCTATTTACACGGTCTCTAAGTGCAAAAATATATGCATCAGTTTTAGGATATACAGAAAAAGTAATTGGCTGTGCAAGAGAATCCTCAACAATCTCCATAACATATTCCTTGCTTGTTAACCCTTCAAGCATTTTAAGCGCTCTAAGGTCAAAAATAGCTTGTTGAGTAACCATAAACCTAATTGACTCCTCTGGAATACCACCCTTACCTGGATATACCTGAAAAGGATCTCCTGCCGGCGCAAACCCATCTGCATCCGTAACTGCATACGGATCTATGTTATAACCGCAATACTGTGATTTATAAAAGTTGTATCCCCACTGTAATATTCCTTCAATATCATATTTATAAAGTTGCACACCAAATATGCGGTTTCTTGCAGATGGCATTGCAATAAATAAATTACTTATGTCTTTATATTGAGCAACACAGTAATATGTCCATAGACCTTTAACTTTTGCATTAATAAATGGATCTATATGATTATTCGCAGGAACATTTACAGTTCGTTGAGCCATAACCTCTCCATTTAAGGTTTTTATCAAAATTTCTATAGGGTATGTACCTGCCTTTGTTTGTTCACGAGGTTCTACATCAATCCAAATAGCACGCCATTGTCCGCTAAATGTGCGAATATGTCCTGTAGGACTGTCTTTCAAATCTGTTAGAAGGTCAGGAAACATACCTGGATTTTCTCTCAGATAATTTGCATCAGCATCAAAAAATGTTGCTAGCCCAACCGGTACAAGCTCAACTTTACGCACCCTTATAATATTTTTAATCGGAGATTTAATTTCAATATTTGCAAAATTCCCCCAAAGCATACCCTCAGAAGTATAAGCTGCCTGAAAAGAAATGACTTCATTTTTAAAGCCGGAATATTTACCTGTCTCCAGATATTCCATAGGCTCCTCATCTGCAAATACTTTTGCAAGAGAACTGACTATTTTTAACCTTATGTCTGCTTTCATCTAATTCATGAGACCCCCACTTCTATAAGTGGGGGTTCCTTATACCTGCTTCGGTGGGGGTAGAGTCCTCCACCGAAGTTCCGATGTTCAGCTTTAGCTGAACGAGTTCAATAGTTTTCGTCCCCATGATTATTATAATATTGTAAATTTACCCTTTAACACCGCTTAAAGCAATGCCCTCAACAAATTGCTTTTGTAGGAATATATACAAAATGAACGGAGGCAGGAATGTGAGTGTTGAACCCGCCATGACAAGCCCGTAGTTGGTCAGATAATTACCCTTAAGCACAGAAAGCGCCAGCGTCAAAGTTTTCATATTTGCATCTGTCGCTACTACCAGGGGCCAAATAAAATCATTCCATGATGTAATAAATGTAAATACTGTTAATGATACAAGTACAGTTCTTATAAGCGGTAGAACAATGCTTACGAATATGCTAACCTCTTTACATCCGTCAATTTTTGCTGCTTCCAACAGTTCATCTGGAACAGCATCCATAAACTGCCTGATCAAAAATACGCCAAAAGCATTAATTATAGGCAGGAATAGTATAGGATATGTATTAAGCATATTCAACTTTTTCATAATCGTAAAAACAGGTATTAATGTAACCTGCCCTGGTATCATTAACGTTGCCAGATATATAAAGAAGATACTCTCCTTACCAGGAAATTTCTTTTTGGCAAACCCATATGCCGCCATAGAGGAAATAATACAGTTTAGCAAACATGCCGTACCTGACACAATAATACTGTTTTTAAGATATTTTAAAAAGTCAAAATTTTTAAATACACGTACATAGTTAATAAAGTTCATTTTTGATAAGTCAACAGTTAAAAGCAGATCCTTAGACTGGGTTAATGACATTAAAAACATGTATGCAAATGGATAAAATGAGATAACAGCCATAAGCAGAAGCAATATCCCCAATATAATGTCCCAGATATTAATCCTTTTTGATCTATTCATTAAGCTTACCCCCTATGCATCTTCTCTGAAAAACATTCTTTGCAATAAATAAATCAGCATAACAATTACAAATAATAAAACTGAAACCGCGCTGGCATAACCCATACTGAATTCTTTAAATGCGGCATTGTAAATTGTTAATACCAATGTTACTGTGGATTTTCCGGGACCCCCATTTGTCATAACATACACTATGTCAAAAACCTGGAATGACCAGATAGTTCCCAGGACAATGACCAGCAAAGTTACAGGTTTAAGCAGCGGCACAGTAATTAAAAAAAACTGCTGCGTTGTGCTTGCACCGTCAACCCTGGCAGCTTGATAGATACTAGATGAAATATCCATAATACCTGCATAAAATATTACTAAAAAATACCCAACGTTTTTCCATATAGACGCTATGCACACACTTAACAACGCTGTTTTTGTAGTACCTATCCAGTTAATTTTGTGTATGCCAAACAAACCAAGAATTTGATTAACAGCACCGTTGTCAGTAGCCAGTAAAAATAGCCATAGAGAACCAACGAGCACTGCTGAAGAGATTACTGGAATAAACATAACACTTTTTACAAAACTACCAAAACGATTTCTGAATCTGGATGCAATAACCTCTGCAATCACCATCGAAAGGATAGTTTGAGTAGGTACAACGATTGCTGTGTAAATAAGTGTATTAGCAATTCCTGCTCTTACAAAACGGTCTGAAAACATTCTGATATAATTATCAAATTCAACAAAAACAGCCGGCTGCATTACATTATATTTTGTAAAGCTAAGATACACTACCATGAAAATAGGAATAACCGAAAAAGTCATGATAAGTATTAAGCTGGGCAATATATAGATATAGCCGGCTACAATATCTTTTGTCCTACTATTCAAATCCAATGTCATACTTTTCATACGTAATACCACACCCTTGATAAATTTTAACTTTAATTGCCGTACTTTTTTTGGTAATTCCACATGTTATACATTGTTAAGCACTTAGTTGGTGGATGTCAAGGGCGAGCGGTTTTTGCTCGTTCATTTTACCCTTTACATCCTGTATTCATAAATCCTTTTACCTCCGGTCTGTGTTAGCAGACCGCCTGCCTTCCGGCTAGGACAGGGTTTTGCAAGCTTGTGGTCTTTTCCTATCTTGAGGCCAGGCCTTATTCTTAGAATTCTCCTCCTCGTATACCCTCTGGCCTGCATCAGTACAGTATCTTCCCTGTAACTTAAGTCACTATTTAGAAGACGGACAGTTCCCCTTTTAATTTCTCTCTCTATCGTTCGCTTATGCCTTCCCAGCTTTTTTGCTATATACAATACTGACATATTTTCTTTAAGCAATACTTCAATTTTATACCTTTCACGTTCATTTAGGTGTTTATTTTTTCTCTGTTTTAAGATATACTTTTCTTGACTCATGGTTTTCTCCTTTGCAATGTTTTAGTTAGTTGCTTAACATTATACATTGGATTTACCATGGGTCAAAATTTTTATGGCTTATGGCATTTAATTTTACAACTTACCTTAATTTTGATTACAAAAAAGAGACAGAGAATTTTTCTATCCCTTTTTTGAATTATCTGTTATTGTCCAATAATTGTATCAGCATATTTTGCTACATCCTGCATTACCTCTTCAGGTTTCATCTGGTCAAGCATCATGAGTTGTAAATTTTTGTAAAGCACATCCACTACTTTAAACATACCGGCAACTGTGGGGTAATTATTGAATTCGATATTTTTGTCTTCATAAAGTGTTTTAAATCTTTCAATGTCTGCATATTCTTCGTCCCTGCCAATTGGAGGAAACTTTGAAAGATTTTTATGGAAATTAGTCATAGCAGATCCGCTTGTCATATATTTTGCCGCCTTTGCCGCTAGTTCTTTATTATTTGATTTGCTTGTAATAATCAGTGAGTCCATAGCAACAAAGGTTGCCTGCTTCTGGCCTTTTAGTACTGAATAATCCCATTTCATTCCGGATGGCTCGACACGGCTGGCAGTGTATGAGGTCGTTCCTATAATCATAGCAACCTTACCCTCAAGAAAAGCATTTTCTACATCTGCGTTTTTTAGGGATGTAACTGTATCCGGCATAATTTTATGTTTAAATCTTAGATCATAAATGAATTGTGCAGCTGAAATTGCCTGTGGAGAATCTAACATCAGTTTAGTTTCCTGCTCATTAAACAACTGTGAACCTGCTTGCCATACAAACGGGAAAAATAGTGCATTAAGGCCACCTGCATTTGTATCACCCCATGGCTGCAAAAATGGATATATATCAGGACTATCAGCAAGAACCTTCTTACCAGCCTCAACAAACTCATCCCAGGTTTGGGGTGCTTTATCAATCCCTGACTTCCCCAAAATCTCCATATTGCATAAAAGTATTCTTGGGTTTCCAACAACAATTGGCAGCATATATTGTTTACCCTGGAATTTACCATTTTCCAGGTATATGTAATTAGCTTTTTCCTCCTCCGTCAAATAAGCATCAAAAGGCTCCAATGCACCCATATTAATAAAGTCTGCAACCATCTCAGCGTACATATAACCAACATCTGGCCCTGCACCAGAAGAAATTCCAGTAAGGTATTTTTCTTCATATCCGGCCCATGGTGTAATTTCAATAGAAGTTTTTACATTATTATCGTTTTCGAATTGTACAAATTGCTGCTCCCAGAAATCCTTATCAAGGCTATCCTCTGTTCCAAAGGGCGGCATCCAAACCTTCAGCTCCGTAGGTTTACCTTGATCTAATATAAACTGTCCTACCTTTGACTCATCAGGTTGTTGATTTGAAGCATCTTCCTGTTTGCTGGTGCAGCTAGTAAATATGCTTACCAAAATGCTGCACATTACAAGTAATAATACCAATTTTCTCATATTAAATTTACCTCCTGAATTTTATTTAATAAAAGCATTGTAAATTTAGTCTATATGCAGATTGCTCAAAAATCAATTTACATATTTGGCTTTTTAGGCATTACTTATAAACAAATTTGGAACCAAAGAATAAAATTAAGAAAAACAATCAATTTTTGTACCAATAACTATCATTTTTTTAACTGCATTTTTTATAGAGCAGGTTTATTTGTGACTAAACTAAGTGTTTTTATATTTACCCGGCGTTGTCTGTTCATACTTTTTGAATACCCTAATGAAGTGAATGTCACTTGTAAATCCAACTTTAATGGCAATATCCTTTATATTCATATTTCCACTTCCAATTAATTGCTTCGCTTTATGTACCCGTACCCTGTTCAAATATTCTATAACCCCTAGCCCAAACTGTTTTTTAAATATTTTTGATATATAGGAATTACTCACGCCAAGTATTTCAGAAATCAGAAACAGCCCTAATTCAGAATTACTATATTGTTCATCAATTATATGTTTTGTTTTATCTGCTATAGAGAAACCTGCATTGCAAGGTTCAACATAAGTTGATTCCTCATTCTTGCTATAAAATACTACGTCAGGATTTTTATCATCCAAAATGGACAATGCCTCCTGATAGCTCTCAGGAATATGAGTTGCCTCATTATATATGCCTCCCACAGCTATTCCTGTCGACAAATGCTCAATTTCCGTATATAAAAACTGCTTTATTTCTTCCCTGCATACCTCACTCTCACAGTTAAGCAAATATACATTTCTGCCTTCTATTTCACAATAAAGTACAAATAGTTTTTTTGAATTTTGATTAAGTATTGAAATATTATTTTCAGTTTTTGCTGCCAAAATTAAATTACCTGTACTCCCTCTACACTGTATGGCAATACCAAAACATGGGTATTCAAATTCAATGTTATATTGTTTTGCAATGCGAAATATATTTTGTTCACCTAATAACTTTTCATTTAGAAGCCTGAAAACAAAGGCCATACCTAAAAGCTGGTGCTGCTGTTCAAGTCTTTCCAAAGTTTCACCGCTCTGTCTGGACATATTATCAATATATTGCCTTATAACATCATATTCGTTTCCTTTGTACTCTTTATCAAATTCTGTACCCAGTAAACTTACAATCGACTCCAATGGACGGTTGCATAGTCTGCTCATAAGCACAGCAAGCAGGCCTCCTAAAATCAAACAAGAAAGTAATGATATATACAATACATTTCTTATATCATAAGCTTTTTTTAAAACATTTCCTTTTTCTGTTACTGTCAGATAAATAAAACCAGTCTTTTCTGATGGGATTTGCACAAACATTTTGTTCTTGCTTTCCCATCTTTTATAGATGCTGCTTTTTTTATCAAAGTAGGGAATTTCATTAATATCATCAATAAAATATTCATTACCCCCATGGGAAACCACTTTATTCTTACCAGTGAGTATTGCAGCCATACCAAGTTTTTCATCCAGTACAGCAGACTGTAAAATACTCTTTAGAGTTTTTAAAGAAACCTGTGCAATAATCGCAGGTCTTTCCTGAGCATTGACACCTCCCCAAAACTGTGTCCGATAATATATATTTGTTTTATTACCTATAGATGCTAAAAAGTACCCTACATTATTAGCATCAGTAATTATGCTGCTCCATTCCTCATATCCCTCTGCAAACATACCATTCCCTGATGATAAATTCATTATTAAATAATAGCAATAAATAGGGAATATGCCTGAATCACCTACAACATAGCCCGACTTTGGATAGTATATATATATCGAATCAATAAATTCGTTTGCCCGTACATAACTATTGAGGCGTTGTTGAAATTGAAAAACACGTTCACAGAAAAAGTCTTCTTTCTTTTTCATTCTTGCAAGAGAGATATTTGTTTGATCGTAAAATGCCTCAATAGAGACCTTTTCCATCATACTGAATCTATCATCAATAGTCTTTTTAAAAGATTTGGTTGTACCAATACTAAGTGCAGTTATTTCATTTGAAACAGCGTTCACAGTCCACATAATTACCAGTAGCATTGAAAAGATTATTATGGCAATAATCCCCAAAGAAGAGACAATCCATGAATATATTACCTTGTTGAAAAATTTATTCATTGCAAACATACCTCATTTCTTTTGCTTCATGTATAACTTTATACTAAACCACCCACACTATAGCCTTATACTAATCCGCATTTAAATACATTCTATAATCCAGTCGCGTGCAGTGATGCTTTTGATTACATCGTGAGATAAGGAACTCATAACCTCACACAAACGATCTATAACCATATTAAGAGTATGAAAAACCTCGTTGCGAAATCCTCTTTTATGGATTTCTTTCCAAATCTGCTCGATAGGGTTCATTTCCGGTGTGGCGGGCGGTAGAAAAATCATCTGAATATTTTCTGGAAGGATAATATCTTTGGAGCTGTGCCAAGACGCTCCGTCACATACGAGGATAATACGATCCCCAGGATACGTCGTCGATAACTCTTGCAGGAATACATTCATGCAAACAGTATTACTGTAAGGCAGTACCAAGAAAAAGGATTCTCCTGTCAAGGGTTCTACAGCGCCATATGCATAACGGTATTCGCGGATGTGATGGCAAGGTACGCTCGGACGATGTCCCGGGAAGCACCAGCAATACTTTGGTTTATTGATGCGTCCAAACCCTGCTTCATCTTAAAACATTAATCGGACATTTCCTGTGTCAAATTATTCCATCTGCTCTTGTACGACAATGTTAATTTTTTTGAGGCATTACACGCCTCCTCGCTTGCTTTATTGGGATGTGTGCTACGCGGCATTACTTTACGCCAGCCATGACGCGCCAGTATGCGGTATATTCGCCCATGATCTCGATCTGTTGAGCGTCCAATGGCTGTGTCATAAGCCTTTTTAATCTCACTGACCTCGACAATCTGACCGGCTTCTGCTGCTTTGCGAAATGGCTCCAGCAAGGCTTCTTCCTCTGCAAAGCTCAGATTTCGGTGATTGCCTTTGTAATTCCCGCCATCGACTGCTGATAGCCCTTGTTTGCAATATCTTGAGACCAGCTCGCTTATATATGTTTTTGCATATCCAGTTTGTTCAGCTATTTGTTCGCGACTTTTACCGCTGGCATGTAATAGCAATGCCTTTATACGCTTTTCTACATTCTTGTCTTTGTTACGCTTACGTAGTCTCTCTAATTCGTGAATTTGTTCTTCACTAATCTGGTATCTTTTCGACATCTGTATCACCCTCGTCTTTTGATACCTTTATTATACCACTTTTCTTAAATATGCGCAATGATTTTTATTGCGGACTAGTATAACTACTAAAAAGAACTATTATAGACGCTTAAAAATAGTCCCGCAATCTGATTTCCATTAGTTTTTTGGTCAATTAATAAGCCACTTGTGGTCTGAAAAGTTTGTTATTAGATTAGCTTACATAAAAGGCACGTCAGCATGCCGGTTGCAGTCTCCACTGCTTTACGCTGTTTGCAGCTGAAAGAATTCGTGTGAGTTCTAAGTAATCAGCATAGCTGCAAATCCTCCACAATTTCTGAAAGAAGCCCTGGATTCCAAGCTCTTTTACTTGTCCATTCAACAATTCACTGTTTATTACCATAACATTTAGGAAATGACCAATCTTCATCAAGTAGTGGTATCCCTCCATGACCTTCCAGGTATAAGAATAACAATGCTCATAGGAATAGCCCTGGTGTTTTTCCGTTAGAATGTCATTCTCAATGTTCCAGCGGTATCTTCCCATTTTAGTACAGCGATAAAAAACATTACTCTGGTTCAGAGGAGTGGAAGAGAGCCATGATTTCTTACTATTTTAAAAATAGATCTAAGTAAATAGTAAATTGAAAGAAATACAAGTGGATGAATATTTTTAACGCTAGAGTAGTCCTTAATCTCCTGAAAACTAAGACCAATATAGTATGGGATTGATGAGGTAGAGATTATTATTATAATTCCACTAATAAATATGCCAATTATATAAAATTTGTGCTCTAACAGTACTTCATATAGGAATTTCTTTAATTGCATCTTTTTTTAATCACCTACTTCTTTTTTGTTTACCCATGTATTACAATATTTTTCATGCTATATTAATTACATATAGCTTCAAGAATGCAATTAATATAGCATGACTAAAAATCAAAAAATCTATTATGTTTTTGTCAGATATGTATAACTTCTAAAACTCCACCTAAGCTGAGCCTTAAATTACACTTTCCATCTCAATACCTGCTTGTCAGCAAGAAGTCTCTCGCATAATTTCTGATAATTTATATCTTGAACAATTACACCATCTTCGAGAGCTATCGCAGCAGCTGTTGCAGCAGATTGCCCCAGTATCATAAATACTGGTTCCATACGAATTGATCCAAATGCGATATGAGAAGCGGATAAGCAGACGGGAACAAGTAAATTGCTGCATTGGTCAGCATTTGGGGTGGTAGCTCTGTAGGATATCGGATACGGTGCTGTTGGCTCTATTTGAACATCACCTTCATTTATACATCTTCCGTCAATTACAATTCTACGGCAGTTATGCGAGTCCATCTGATACGCAGCTAATCCTATTGAATCATCAAAAATATGGTATCCTCTACATTCATTTTCAGTTATAACAATATCCGAAATCATTCTTCTTCCCTCTCGGACATACAGACTATGTGGAAATCCGCCTGTCTCCATGAATTCATCCTTAGGCAGGCCCCATTTGCTTACCTCTGAACGAATATTTTCCGGAACCCGCTTATCGTTACCAAGGAAATAAAGGATTCCTAAATTATAGATAAAATGATCCTGGAATATTTTTTCGCGGATTTCATAGCTACCCTCAGGCCAATTATAGTTGCAGCCAATGTTGTCTGTTGAAACAGCTCCATAATTGTTTAGATCAGTTTTACCATTTGGAATTCTTATATTCAGGTTCAGGGAGTCCCATATTCCAGCATTAATATACCGCAATAATAATGTATATCTTTCAGGATCATAATTTGGAGGAGCTGAAAATGGAATTTTATTTTCTTGAACATCAGTAAGACATATTCTGAAATTGTATGCCTGAATCTTGCTATCTCCCTGTCCCTGAAAGCCTGTTTCCTCACAAGCTACTCCCTTAAGAAGACCGCTGTCAGGTTTTCTTTCAATAACATGTGGATCAACCCATGCCTTGAAATTATGGTACAGCTGGCAAAAATGAATACCGTTTAAAGTTTCTTTATAGGTTGAATTGGACTCTCTTCCTACATGGTATGATATTCCCGCACCAGCCATTAAATCACCTTCATATGTGGCATCAATAAACATTGCTGCACTGAAGCTTAGTCCGCTCTCCATAGAGATTTGGACAATCTGTGTGTTATTCTTATGTACTTTGTCTAAGAATTCATTAAAATAGACAGGAATCTCATTTTCCTCAACCCACTTATTAAAAATTCCTTCAGCAACATGAGGCTCAAATGTCCAGTCCTTTTTGTTTGGGTTTCCATAATACCTTAGTATTTCGTCATAGAAACAACGTGATATCCCTCCTATAGCTGCCTTGTTCCCGATATCTGTTGCACCAAGACCACTTGAACTCATCCCTCCCAAGTGTGTACTTTGTTCAATAATAACAACATTCAGCCCCATTTTTTTTGCCTGTATTGCTGCAACTACACCTGCCGATGTACCCCCATAAATACACAAGTCGGATTTGATAACCTCTGTCAATCTTCTTGTTTTTGGAGGTGTATAGTACTTCAGTTTTTGAAAATTCATAAGCAGTATCACTCCTAACATAAAGTATAAAAACAATTCGTACTTCACCCTTGGTAGGATCTATTCCCACTTGTATCTTCAGCAATTGTAATATATTTAGTAATATCTTTTAAAGAGCTTTTAAGTGCCCTTGATCTTCTTAATATCTCTTCTCCAGGTACTTTATCAGTAAATGAGCTTGCTTCTGTACCTTTTCTATCCGAATAGCTATGACAATGGATATAATCAAACTTCAATTCTTTGCAAGTCTCAATAGTTTTTTCGAAATCCTCCAGTGTTTCTCCGGGGAATCCAACAATGATTGAAGTACCAAGTTTTAAATCATAGCAATTTCGTTTGATTTTTAAAATTAGTTCTTTCGTTTTATTGATATCATATCCTCGTTTCATTGAATCAAGAATTTTTTGACTACCTGATTGAATAGGTATGTAGAAATTAAATATCTTTTTCAGATTTGCCAGTTTAATAATCTGATTATAACATAATTCCAGATATTTTGGAGAAACATCAGAAACGCTTATTTGTACATCGGTATCTTTAACTACTTCAATAATAGCATCAATCAATTCACCTAGATTTGTCTTGATATCCAGACCATAAGCACCAAGAGAATCGCCTTCAAGCAGTATATTTTTATAGCCTTGCTTAATTCCGTTTTTAGCTTCATCAACTATTTGGTCTATTGGACGGCTTTCGATATTTCCAATTGCAAACTTTATTGCGCAATAAGTACACTTACATGCACAACCAACAAGACATTGAATTCTGTAATTTCCTTTCCTTTCACTGATAATAGTACTGATTTCCTTAACATTCTTGATATTCTCTTCCCTGGTAGTTTTTCCGACTTCGTCTATACTACTTTTATCAGATTCCATCAAACCATGTTCTCTATAAGTTGTGTGTATCTTCCATTCGCCAACAGTATTTGGTCTTGCGAAGTCTTTGAAATTCTTTTCAAAACTAAAATACTCATCCAGTTTATCATAGTTTCTTGGGTCAAACATTTTGTAGCCGTATAAAGCTTCAGGATTTATTTTCGGTAAACAACCACCAACTATAACTTCACAACCTTGCTTCTTTTCTTTTTCAATCCTATTTAGAGTTTTGAGCCCAAAATCCTCAGCTGCTTGGGTAAAGCCACATGTGGATAATACAATTACATCAGCAGACTTGTCAGTCTCAAAATCTTCCTTTGAAACCTCAACACCATTTCCTTCAAAGTAATTTTTTACTTGTTCCAGTTCCAATTCACGCCTGTTGCAACTTGTGCTTATAATTTGGATTCTCATTTATTAAACCCTCCCAATAATATTTATAAGGCAATTATATACTAAATGGTTTAGTAATTCTTTAAGTATAACGACTTTTATTTGCAATATTTTGACTTTGTGTTATTATAAACTGTATCTAAATCAAAATAATTAATAATTTTATAATACTAAATGAGGAGTCGTATAATGAGTAATATTGCTGAAACCAATTTGTCAATCGACAAATTAGTAAAATGGCTTTCATATGGTAAAAAAATTCATATATGTATCCACTACTTATCCGGAGCTTTCCAGAACGAAAAATCCTTTCATGTCCAAAGCCTTAATGAAATACATTCTTGTACCTTTTGTAATGCTGCAAAAATGACCGCCAAGGGCTTAACCTTATGTTTGGAAAACAAAAGTCTATCCATAAGAAAGGCAATACAAAACAAGCAAATGTATTTCGGGCAATGTTACCTTGGAGTGACAGAAATTGTTAAGCCTGTATTCTTTGATAAAAAACCATTTTGCATAATCTATCTGGGAAATCTTTTGATGGATGAGAATAAACACTTAACCAAAAGAAAAATAAGCAAGGCCACAAAGATTACCGGCATAGAAGAAAAGGTTTTGCTTGGGTTACTTGATACACTGGAAAGTGTAAATATGAAAACTCTCGAAGAATACACTGAGATAATAGAAATAATATCAGCAAGTATGAAGCTTCTGATACTTAATTATATAAAGGATATTAATAAAGCGGGATATCAGGAAAACACCGTCAACATGCACTGGATTGTAAAGCAGGCTTTGAACTACATTGATCAGAATTATTATACGGATATTAAGCTCCGCCATATTTCAAGACTATTCTTTATTAATGAACAATACCTGTGCCGTTGCTTTTCAAAAAATGTAGGAGTGAGCTTTTCTGTCCATCTAAACAAGGTAAGGATTGATAATGCCATGAAATTGCTCTCAACGACCGGAAAAACGATTACGGACATCGCTGAAATGGTAGGCTTTAATAATGTAACCTACTTTGTTAGTACCTTTAAACGGTATACAGGCTTAACTCCGGGTGAATATAGAAGAAATGCAATCAGCTATACTGAAAACAAAGACACCTTAGAAAAAAGGTCATAACCAGTTCAATTGATTGACGGCTATGACCTTATTTTTTACTTTTTCCTCAACTAATCCCATTATGTTTGTGGATCCAACAGGGCATTTTGCACATGGAGATGTACTATACAATGGCTCAAGTTGTAAAATCTTATGCGTTTCCCTATATCCATGGGGAGCGGCACAACTGAACATGAGATTCTCAAATATTTTGACTATGACATTAATGTTCTTTCAAACTCTGCTTTCTACCAACAGAGGAAAAAGCTACTTCCAGATGCCTTTACACACCTACTGTTTCAGTTTAACTCTCATTTTCCATTTGAGAAATACAAAGGAAAATACCAGCTTGCAGCATGTGATGGCTCTGAATTTAACATTGCCCGAGATCCAGATGATCCAGATACCTTTCATCCACCAAGTGGAAAATCTACAAAAGGCTTTAACATGATTCATACGATTTCCTTGTATGATATTCTTAATAAAAGATACTTGGATTGTGTGATACAGCCAGGACGCAAAAAGAATGAATTTAGAGCTATTTGCGAACTAACTGATAGATATTCGTATGGGTGTACACCAATTTTCATTGCCGACAGGGGTTTTTCTTCTTATAACTTTTATGCTCATGCAATGGAAAAAGGCATATTTTTTCTTGTTAGAGCTAAAGACATCAATGTAAAACGTCTTCTGGACCTAACAGAACTTCCAGATTGTCTTGATGAGGATGTTGATATTATTCTGACTCGTACTCAATCAAAAAAGAATCGAAAGCATCCTGAACTAAATGAACAATATAGATATATCAGTTCGGAAGTCACATTTGATTATATTGAGCCTAAATCCACGGTTGAATACCCGCTACACTTTCGAATTGTCAGGTTTGAAGTCGCAGAAAATGTTTATGAAAATATCATCACAAATCTCCCGGCTGATGAATTTCCATCTGATGAAATTAAATATCTGTACAATCTAAGATGGTCTATCGAAATTTCATTTAGGGATCTTAAACACACCATAGGAACAGTCTATTTCCATTCGAAAAAGGTCGAGTACATTGAACAGGAGATCTGGGCTCGTCTGATATTGTTTAATTTTTGTGCCATTATTACAACTCATGTCGTAATAGAACAAAAAGACACTAAATACATATATCAAATCAATTTTGCAATGGCAATGAAAATATGTCATCACTTTATTAGGGTTCGAAAGGCGGAACCACCACCTGATGTGGAAGCTCTGATAGGCAGTTACTTGCTGCCCATCAGGTCTGGCAGAGCCTATGCACGCCAGCATAAGTTCCGGCTTCCAGCGAGCTTTACTTATAGAGTTTCATAATTTATTAAGCCAAGCTAATTAATATTTTATCTTTTTTTGACAGATATGCAATCCGTCTATTAATTACGCCCTGATTTATGTGCTTTATGCAGTTTATGCTAATTAATTCATAACAATCTTTACTTCAACTTTCACTTATCATCTTCCCGCTGTTTATTACTATATAATTCATACTTTACTTTGCTTAACTAAATGACATTGGATATGAACGGAATCCAGAATATTTGTAAGCCCGTCCTGAAAATGTGCAGCAACAGTAGGACAGTTTAGAAAATCACGGACAGTGATCAGTATATTACTGCGATAAGCAGTACTACATTTTAAACTATTCATGAATTCAATGACTACAGAAGCTGAAACTTCCTTTGTTTCAGTGATTCCTTGCTCCTGCAGGAACATAAGAAATCTCTTTACCCTGCTCAATTTTGTTATTATGCTTTTCTTTTTCTGATTACTGTCAGTTAAATAATTCTCATAGAGAATATGTACCTCTAAGAAATTTGCGGGAACAGGGGTAATATTATATTCCCTGTGTTTCACAAAACATCTACTTTTACTGTAATCATCAAGGCACCAAACATATCTGACACGCCACCTTTCTGCTCTGGTAGCAGGTTTAAAAACGTCACTGATACCATAGGCTTCCTTCATAAATGTTGCAGCCAGTTCCATTGAGAATAATTGGTATCCATGGGAATCAGCAAATGTTTGTAGCTTTCGCCATATGCTTGTATGCTGCTGAATGGCGGAGTTTGAGTATTTTTGTGTGATAATGTAGTCTGTCGCTTGCTCTATTAAATCTACAAGCACCGGGAATAATGAATTAATGTCATTTTGCATAAAACTTACCTCCTATTGCTAAAGGCCGCACTAAATGTGTCATGTGACGGGATGCCATTTACAAGCCCCAGCAACGTAGAGAAATACATAATAAAATAAAACAATAGGAAATCGCATTTGTTCTGCAATTTCCTATACATGATCTTACTTGCTATTGTTAAGCTTTTCAGTTTTTTAATTTTCTTTTATGCGATTGCCCTGCAGCTTCTCCTGTGTTTCGTTTCATAGCCCTTCATTTCTCTACATGTTGCGTATTTTCAATAGCCTTTTTAAATATTTCTTGAGTTCATCATCTTACCTTAATTAAAACATCATTTGACAACTTGAAACAGGAGGATGTATCATTCATAAACATCCCCGAGCATAGCCGGACGACAGGTCATTGTTATAATAATATATCGAAAGAAGTTCAGTACAACAAAAAGAAGCAGCTTATATCTGCTACTCTTTATAAAATCCTCAGTTTTGTGTGGAACCAAAACTTTTCCTTCCTCAAAAGAAAGCATATCTTTTTCAAACGAAAAATTTATGGGTTAATCAACAGAAACGGCAAAAATACAGAGCCATGAAAAGGGCAGCAAAAAAGGCTGTAACCCTTAAGATTACAACCTTTTGGTGCCGAAGGTGGGACTTGAACCCACACGTACTTGCGTACACAGGATTTTGAGTCCAGCGCGTCTGCCAATTCCACCACTTCGGCGTGTTTGTTTTAAAATCCTTACTTCGATATATTAACACAGACTTTTATGAAAATCAATAGCAACTATTTTGCTATTTTTTTACTACATAACACCAAATGTTACATTTCGGACATTGATATAAAATAGCAGCAGCATATAGGTTGAGGCTTTAGCGCACTACAATGCTTGAGTTATCCTTTTGAGGGAGTGTTCCGGCGGGTACGCTGATGTATGCACCTTCTGTCATATGTGTTGTGCTCCTGCGAATTTTTAACAATATATATCTAAAGTGGGCTACGCCCACAACCCAAATATGAAAAAATAAGCTTATTTTTAATATCCTCAAATCTGCATCAACAGAGAGTTTAACGGATATAACTTTTCAAATTCTTGTTTTTTATCAAAATTCCAAGAACCCCATTTCTATAAGTGGGGGTTCCTTATTCTTGCTTCGGTGGGGGTAGAGTCCCCCACC
>ENA-UOOR01002695-UOOR01002695.1-fermentation-metagenome-genome-assembly--contig:-NODE-2695-length-17358-cov-60.624285_pt1 | contig 17358 bp, 13 predicted proteins | sample MGYA00245780_ERZ724029 | MGnify/ENA primary metagenome ERZ724029 (study PRJEB28704, sample SAMN03018315) | fermentation metagenome | biome: anthropogenic terrestrial biome; feature: soil... | reverse complement strand
TGTCAAGTACTATTTACATATACTTTTTGTCCACTTTCATGTGCAACGGTCTTAGAAAGAGTGTTTTGAGGAGTTTCTCAGCGCCCACGAAAAGCGGATATTCCGCTATCTTTTGGGCCTGACGGCAAGTGAAGACGATGCTAAAGACCTTGTGCAGGCTGTATTTATAGCCATCTACAACAAGTTTGAAGGCATCGAGGAAGCCACCGCGCTTTCATATACCTATAGGGTCGCCCACAACAAAGCTATGACCTTCCTGAAACGAAGAAGCCGCTATGTGAATGTGGATCCCACGTCCTTTGTAAATGTATTGAAAGCGCCCACCCCACCCGAGGAACGGGACTACACATTTTTGCACAATGCCATGAAAGAACTACCCCATCGCATGGCCGCGGTAATCCAACTGCAATACTATGAAAAGCTCTCTTACAAAGAGATCTCGGCACACTTGGGGATCAGCGTGAAGGCAGTGGAATCTCTTCTGGTTCGAGCCAAGCGCATACTGCGAAAAAAAATCGTGCAGGATAACAAGGAGTATTAAGTAATATGACCGGACACCTAAGCAAAGCGCCAAATATAAAAGGAGAGAACAATGAGATGCAAAACAGCTGAACGCTACATCAGCCTGAAGCTCGACAATGAGTTGCCGGCTTCCCATGCCAATAAATTGCAGCTACATCTGCAGCACTGTTCCTCCTGCCGCCAGCTCTTGGAGCAAAACCAAAAGCTTCAGAATCTGCTACACAGCCCGATTGAGAGTGAATATCCATCCTGGATGCACCAGCGCATTATGCACAATCTGCCCACAGATAAGCCCAAAAACTGGCTTTACAAACCGGCCTTCAGCTTTGCCGGCTCCGGTCTCGTGATCGCGCTGAGCCTGTTTATTGGCATATTCACCGGGATCAGGGGCTTCCGGGATACTGCTTTTCTCCCCGGAGTTGTGGGAGAAGAAAGCACGCAATTGCACTTCGGTGAAAACAGCCTGATGGAGATGTATGATGAGTAAAAGACTTATTACCATGTTGCTTTTTATCTCTCTAGCCTTCAATCTGGCCGTTTTGGGAAGTATCATCTGGCTGAGACTTCATATCCCACGCACTGTCCACCGCGAAAGATCCAGGAATGAATGGGTGCGTCTACCGGAACACATACATCATGACCAAAACGATCCGGAAATCAGACAAATGCGCGTAGAATACGACAATCAGAAGGTAAATCTAATGCGCAGCCTCGCCGGCGACAACTATGTGGAAAAAGACATTATTGCGATTATAGATTCCTCTCTCACTGCCCAGACTAATCTCGAGAAGGAGCTTGGGCACAGACTTTTGGACATTCGAAAACAAATGAGCTCGGAAGAAGCCGAAAAGTATTTCGGAGCCCGGGCCGATATGCTGCAAAGAAGAATTAACCGATATAGAGACATAAGAAACAGGAGACTCGAAGATGAAAAGAACATTGATAATAGGACTTATCCTCATGATGGCCGCAGGCGCCCTCTTCGCCCAGAGAGCCAATAGGATCGCCCCGAATAGAAGACCCATGGAAATGCATCGTTTTGCCGGCCCCATGCAAGCCTGCATGGACGAACTGAAGCTCAGCGATGCCCAACAGAAGAAATTTGCCGAAAGCAGAGCCGCTTTCCAAAAACAAGAGAACACACTGAAAGCTGAGATCAGCAATCTGAAGCTGGATATGGTAGCTGCGATGAAAGCGGAAAACCCGAAACGCGTAAAAGAACTGAATAAACAGATAAGCGACAAAGAATTGCTCCTGGAAAATGCCCATGTGGACTTGATGTCCAACTACATGAAAGAACTGAACAAAGAGCAGAAAGAGATCATGTTGAAACATATGCCCATGATGATGAGAAATGGTCTGCAAAATCGCTTTGATGCCCGTGGTGCAATACATGGAAAAATGATGCAGCGCAGAGCCCCGGGTATGGGCGTAAGACAGCATGACTGCGAAGAAGAATGCGAAGATTGCGACGGAGACAGAAAGTTTAAACACAGAAAGTAAGAATATCCCTCCTCAGCAACACACAGACTAATGCCACGGGCACCCCTCCCGTGGCATTTTTTTGTTTTGAGGCACATTATACTCAAAATATTCTTGACGAAAGTCCGGAACATTCCGGTATGGAAATATATGAAGCTGTGTTTCGTGATCTTTCTCCTGCTGCTGTGTATGAGCTCTGCCCTGTGGGCGGAGCGTCAACAAAGCTATGCCCAGAAATACATAAAATCCTATCCCGAAAGCATTGGAAAAGCAGTTTCGGCTCCTCTATCCTGGGATGGAGAGGGGTGGCTGACTGCCGGCGCATTGGTGCTTTCGGCCGGCACTATATACTTGGCAGACGAAGAAATAAATGACTTCGTGCAGCGCAAGCGCAGCGACTTCAGTGAAACCATAATGACCGGTGCCAAGCAATTTGGTGAGGGGAAATATGTGTTACCGGCTTTGGGGGCCACGATTTTGGGCGCGTACATCTTGGATTCGGAAAAAAGCATGGACACTGGACTCTTGTCCCTGAAAAGCTTCATTCTCGCAAATGGTGTAACTCTTACCCTGAAAACGGTCAGTCAAAGACGGCGTCCTTCCGCGGACAGGGGAAAAGAGTTCTTTGCCGGGAGTGGTTTCGATCGCAAGCGGGATAGCTTTCCTTCCGGACACTCTACCATTGTGTGGAGCATTGCACCGATTCTGGCAGAACAGTATAGGGACAAAATCTGGGTAGCACCTGCTGCCTATAGCATTGCTACACTCACTTCCATATCCCGTGTCCACGACAACAATCATTGGGCCAGCGATGCATTTGTGGGCGCAGTAATAGGATATGTGAGCGCGAAATTGGTCTTGGGCTCCACGCCACGCTTACAGCTGCTCCCAAACCCTGAATTGGCAGGTGTGAATATGTATCTTCTGTTTTAGTTTATTTGCCCAATACGAACGATATAAAGCTAATCAGGGCATTTGTATATGAGGTGTCGCCCCGGTAATATTCTGTGATGATCTGCCGCACTTTTGCCATGTCCAGCATGGTATCTCCGATTACGCTCGAATCGTTTCCCAGTGCCATTATTTGCTCTTTATTTGCTCTCAGAAATACTTCATTGCGCCCGGGAGCTGGATGCTTCTCTCGCCTGGTTTTTAGCGCGACCAGGATTTTCATCGCGTAAGGTCTATAGTTGTATGGAGCGCTGTGCTGAGCCAGGGCCAGGGGATACCGGCTCAATTGCGGAAAATATTCCCGGATCACTCTGCGGTGAACTTGTTCATCCAATTGTGCCCAAGCACCATATTTCCAGTGCTGATTTAGCAAGGATGCCTGCAAGTATGGCATGTGGTCGTTGATCTGAGAATCCAGATGGCAAAAATCCGGCATATTGATGCTGCGGGGTGAATAGCGCACATAAAAGAGGTTCATCCACAAGGGATTGGGCATTCCATCCGGTGGAGGCATCTGCGCCAGGGAGTCTTTCAGTGAATGCACAAAGCCCTTGTGCATGCTTAAATTCACTTCGGGGACAAAGAAACTGTGGGGCTTCAAATCCAGATATCCGGTAAAATACCGGTAATCCGGAGTTCTCAGCTTGAATAAGCTGAAAAAATGCGCTGCCATCATGCGACAGCGGAAGATTTCACCGTAATATCCCCCCAAAAAGACATCAAAATCCTCAGCCAATATCGGGAAGTACTGCATCAGACAACTGCTTGCCGGATTGTATCCAAAACCCCTGCTATACATGTATTTTCTTACGGATTCCCACCCGGTATCTACGCTGCGTTCGGCTATGAAGCGGAAGCTTAAGCCCAGATCTGTGGCGATGCGCCGAGCAAGGCGATAATCCTCCGTTGTGTCTCTGCCAAAGTGCACGGTGGAAATAGGCAGTCCGCTGTTCATGATGATGGCCAGCAAAGGACGCACATCCATTCCCGCGCTTAAACCCAAGCACACCTTTCGCCCCGCTCTGAGAGGCAGAAGCGTCATGTTTTCCAACATCTTGTGTAGATTTTGAACTTCTGCGTCGGGACTGAAAACTTGATAGCTTATCTTCGCTCCTTGATCTGAGAGCAGCAGTGTACCTCTCTGAAACAGCATTTGTGTGTCTTGATAATAGCTAAAGCTGCCCGGCGCGTAACGGCGCTGGTGGGGTGGAAACTGCGTGTGCCAGTAGGCTCCCATCTTTTCGGGATCGATCTTTGCCAGACCGGCATCTTTCAGCAGAGTAATATCGGAGCAAAAATAGAAGTAATCTGATAATTCATGCAGGTACAAACTACGCTTACAAAGTAAGTCGTTGTATGCCCGAATCTCACTGTTTGCGGCTATCAGTATTAACCAATGTCCGTCCAAACAGTCCAGATGCCTTTCATCGGCTAACAACACATGCCAATCGTCGCTGTCGGGATATCGAAAATCCGCGCCTTTGCGCAGGATGGGATCACCTAGGATGAATACGGTCTCACCGGGTTTGTGGGGATGAGGAAAGTGGAGCAGATGCTTGCCGCTGCCGCCGGCATAAACTTCCACTTTCGCAGCTTCAAAGGAGTGCAAATGCGGTCGCAAAGGCGGTCTGTCTATCTTGCCTGTTTTAAAAAAGTATCCGTATAACCAGCTCATTTTGCATCCTAAGTATTGATAAACTCATTTTGCCGTCTGTATACTATTCGTCAAGTTTTTTCAATGGCGGATTGTAGCCAATGCATTTTATTGAAAGAAATGAGTGTTTGCCGGAGCCGATGTGGTCCTTGCTTATGCGAAGCTCTTGAAGATTAGCAAAAAGCCCTCTGAAATACTCTGAGCCCGACAAAGAAACTCTTCGAAGAATTGGTGGGTCTTTAGCCTGCAGACCGTATAAGCTCTTCTCTGTTGATCGGCAGCAGAGCAGATGAGTATAACTGCTATTTCATCCGGTGTAAATTGCATAGTGAGAATTGGCCATCCCCTATAGTTAAAGCTGTGCCGATCCCGATATAATCCCGATATCAAGCCGTGCTCATGCGATGATCACCCGATGATATCGAGTTCGGCACACGATAAAACACAGGGTGAGAATAGCTCACATAATTCGCTATTCTGTGATAAGTGGCCATAATTCATGATTATCAAGCTCTTTGGTTCTCTGTTTAAGCTTGCCAACTATCACTATTTGAATATATTCGTATTATGCGGAAACTAAGCTGAAAACACTGATCTACAAGTCCGCGAAATTGCGTAGAGCTGTGTGACTGTTTATGGGAGTATGAATGTATAAAATCTTCACGTTAATCGGGCTGTTGCTGCTGACCGGTTTCCTGCAAGCTCAGCGGCAGATCAGCCTTGAGGACGCAAAGAGCATGGCTTTGGAGCAAAATGCCGGCTATCTGGCAAAAAAAGCTGAATATGAAGCCGCCAAATGGCAAAAGACCAATGCCTTTTCCGCTTTTCTGCCCAATCTTAGTTTGGGGGGCACATACCTGTATATGGACCCGGCACGCACTGTGAACACCGGCTCTCAGAGTATGCGCTTGAACAAGGATCAGCGCTCAATATCCCTGAATCTCAGCCAGGTCTTATTTGCGGGAGGCAAACTGTATCAGTCCTACAAGATCGCCGCACTATCCGCCGAGATGATACAGCGCGATCTGACCGCGAACCGGCTGCAGACTACGAATGAGGTGGAAGCTAAATACTACTCTGTCCTGCAAATGAAGGAAGTATACAGTATTGCCCAGGCAGAGTATGAACAAGCCGGCGCCAATCTGGAGCTTGCGGAACTAAAACTAAGCAATGGCTTGCTTGCTAATGCCGATTATCTTCGCTTTCAGGCAGATCTGGCAAACAAAGATATCGCTCTCTTGCAGAGTGAGACTGCTTACGAGCTTGCTTTGAGGGATTTCAGCAAGCATCTGGGCAGTGAAGAATTGTTGGAACCACTTTCTTTGGCGCCGGAGGACAACGAGATTCTGCCTTTTGCCGATCTGGCCAGCGCTCAACTGAAAGAATTTGGCGAAAGACTGTTGGAGATAGCCAAAGCGGATAACCTCAGCTTGCAAAACATCCAAAATGGTGTGGAGCTATCCCGGCGCGCATACAAAATAAGTAAAGGCAGTTTTCTGCCCAGCGTCAGCCTGGTCGGCAGCAGGGCTTATGATGAAAATGGTATTGATCGCTATGAATTTGAGGCATCCAATCAGATTATGTTGAATCTTTCCGTGCCGTTGTTGCCTCAAGTCGGCAACGTGGCGGCATCCCGCAAGGCTTATTACGATTCTCAACGAGCGGTGATGGAGGCAAAGGGCGCGCAGGATGGCATAATGCTGGGCATATCCGCTTCCGTTATCAAACTGGTCAGCAGTGCCCGCCAAGTGAAAAACGCGCGGCTTTCGCTGAGTATCACAGAAGAAATGTATGCGCAGCTTAGTGAACGCTTTCGCTTGAATATGATCTCTGCCATGGAGTTTATGGATGCCGAGATCATGCTGTCTGGCGCAAGAATGGCACACGCAAACGCGTATTATGAATTTATGAAAGCCCGGCTGGCTCTTTTGAACAATCTGGGCAGCGATGATGATGCCGTGTTACACGACATCCTTTCCCAATTGTAATGGAGGAACCTTGAGAAGATATATCGTCTTGATTGCCTTGCTGCTGGCTCTGTTGAGCGCTTGCGGCAGAAAAGATAGTGAAGCTGCGCCCAAAGGCGGCCGGCGCGACGACAGCCAGTCCGTGATGGTAGAAGAACTGAGCCTGAGAGATATCGATGAGTATGTAAATGTATCCGGAAAACTTGAAGGTATCACAGATATCGTGATGAGCGCCGAGAGTTCGGGCAGAATACTCGAGCTATACAAAAAACTGGGCGATTATGTGGAAAAAGGGGAGCGCATCGGTAGATTGGAGAACGAGATATTGCAGATCCGTCTTCAGCAAGCTGAGGCAGCCTACAATGCGGCGGAGACCGGGCTGCAGAACGCTCAGAGAAATCTGGATTATGCTACACAAGCGCGGGAGCAGGAGCTGATCTCTGAGGCGGAATATAGCGCGAGCAACTCTGCTTTCAAAGGGGCAAAGGCTGCATTTGACGGTACTAAAGCCGGCTTGGAATCCGCCCGCTTGGCCTATGATAACTCCTATTTGCTGGCTGCGGAAAAAGGGCGCATATCGCAGCTACACATCGCTTCGGGTCAATACATCAATATGGGTATGCCCATAGCTTCCATCACGGATGCTTCCACCCTCATTCTCAAAACCGGGGTGGGGGAATCTCAGATCGGTAAATTGAAAGCGGGTCAATCGGCTGTGATCAGCCATTCCGGAAAGGAATATCGGGCTTCGGTAAGGGGCTTTGGCATTCGTCCCGTGACCGGTGGCGTGAACTACCCCCTCGAGCTGACTGTATCTGGTGGAAGCGGTTTACTGCCGGGGATGGTGGTATCCGCGAGGATCAAGACCAATACCTTCAAAAACTTGCTCTACACATCAATTACCAATGTGCAAAAAGAGTTTGACCGCGACTATGTGTATGTGGCACATATTGATGGCGATAAGACTGTGGCCGTACAGCGGGATGTGCTACTCGGGCGCAGTGTATCGGAATTTGTGGAGATCCTGTCCGGATTGGAAGCGGGCGAGAAAATTGTGGTATCTGGCACAGAGAATCTGGAAAACGGATCACTTGTAAAAATACGGAATTAGGGTGCAGGAATGATATCAGTAGCCAAAAGCGCTCTTAAATACTCGATTCTGGTGAATATGCTCACCATAGCTGTGCTTATCTTCGGGCTTATAGCCATGATCAATCTGCCCCGGGAAGAGTATCCCGCCGTGGATTTTGGCACTACTCTGGTGGTGGTGGTTTATCCGGGTGTATCGCCGGCCGAGATAGAGCAATTGATCGTGCACAAACTGGAAGTGGAACTGAGCGATCTGGATGATCTGGATTACATAGGAGCGACGGCGCAGGAAGGTCGCGCCACGATGCAGGTTGTTTTTACATCTGCAGTATCTCCGGATGAAGCGTTCGACCGCGTAAGCCGCGAGGTGGCAAAGGTCACAGACCTTCCGGACGATGCCCTGGCGCCGGTCATCATCAGACTAAGCATGCGCGAAGTAAACCCAATCGCGCAGGTGGCGGTTAGCAGCAATGGCCTCTCTCCCATGGCTTTGAGAGAGATTGCCGATCGTTTGGAAGATGGGCTGCTGGAGATCACGGACATCTCGAAAGTGGAAACCATCGGAGCGAGAGAGCGGCAGATATGGGTGGATGCCGATCAAAGCAGGCTGGATGCCTACGGGCTCAGTTTAAGCGATCTTTCCGCTGTATTGGGGGCCAGAAATCTGAATATGCCTGGTGGCACAGCTCGTTTTGATAAGCTGGAGTTTTTGGTGCGTACTTTGGGGGAATTCAACGATTTGGATGAGATCAAAGAGCTGATAGTCGTTTCCGATGCCGGCGGTGGTTCCATCAAGATCAAAGATGTGGCAAGCGTGCGCGATACCCTGGAAAAGCCCACCTCAATCGCCAAGCTGAATGGCGAGGAATCGGTCTCGATCTTCCTGTATAAAAAGGGGAGTGGCAATATCATCTCCATTATTGATGATGTGAAAGCTTACATAGCCGAGTTTGAGAGTAGCGTTCCCGGAATAGAAGTGAGCCTGCGCAACGATGGTTCTCTGGATGTAAAAAACGGGATCAATGCTCTTGGAAAAAGCGCTTTTATCGGAATCTTGCTGGTGTTTATCGCGCTGTTAGTCTTTTTGGGCTGGCGCAATGCAATGCTGGCCGCGTTTAGCATCCCGCTGTCCATTCTGATCGCCTTTATGGTGATTCCATATTTCGATATCACCCTGAACAATCTCACCATCTTTGGATTCATCATCGTGGTGGGCATGGTGGTGGACAATTCCATCGTGGTGCTGGAAAATATCCATCGCTTCAGAGAAGAAGGCTACTGTCACCGGGATTCCATCGTAATGGGGGTGGATCAGGTAATCTGGCCGGTGTTCTCATCCACTTTGACTACATTGGCGGCTTTTCTGCCTCTGCTTTTGCTGGAAGGCATCATGGGCCAATTTTTGGGCGTGTTTCCGATTGTGGTGTCCCTCGCGCTGCTTGGCAGTTGGATCCAAAGTATGGTGGTATTGCCCAACAACGTGTTCCAGTTTGCCCATAAAGAACCCAAAAAGGAGGATCGTAGCACGAAGCTGATCCAGCCACTGATTGCTTACTATCAAAGAGGTATTAAACACGCGCTAAAACACAGAAAGATAACCATTTGGGGAACCGTGGCGCTGCTGCTGGTTTCTTTTGGAATCCTGGCTTCCGGGGCTATTCAGTTCGAGTTTTTCCCCACTACGCCATCACAGACTATTCGCTTGCAGGTGCAGACTCCGATCGGCTCCACTATCGAAGAAACCGGCAAGATTGTAAGCCGGGTGGAAGAATTTATCCGCACTATGCCACAGAAAGATGATGTGACCTACGTGGTGTCCAATGTGGGCGCGATGGGGGGAGATACCCAGCGTAGTTTTGTTTCCAATGCCGCTCAGATCAATATCGATCTGGTGGATTTGAAAGAAATGAAATACAGCCATGAACAGATTCAGAACGCACTGAGAGCTTTCTGTGAAGATCTTCCCGGCTTGTATTCATACCGCTTTTCGCAAGGACGCAGCGGTCCGCCCGTGGGAGACGATGTGGACATCCGCATCAAGGGACCCAGTCTGGAGCGTTTGGCCTATATCAGCGACATCATCAAAGGCTATCTCAGAGATATTCCCGGCGTTACGGATATCGACGATAGCTACGACGCCGGCAAGAGAGAAGTGCGGATATTGCCGGATCACGATAAACTGGCCATCTACGGGCTTTCTGTGGCGCAGATTGCGGGCACAATCCGCATGGCATCCACCGGCAGCGAAGTGAGCCAGTATCGTGGTGATGGGGTGGATGAATTCCCCTTGATCCTGAAGATGCAGGATATCTACACTCAAGACATCGAAAACTTGAAAGACCTGAAGATTCGCACCCGCATGGGAGAACTGATCGCGATCAGAGAATTGGCAGATTTTGAGATTGCCTCCTCAATATCGCGCATTGAGCATCGGGATGGTGATCGCTTACTGCAAGTTACAGCCAGTGTGAGCACTTATGAAGAAGATGGGAAAAACAAGCGCCGCACCCCCTCGGAAGTGCAAAACATCCTGGCGGGACGCAGTTTTGGAGATAACGAGGGGCTCTTGGCGAATTTCTCTCAACGCTTCCCGGGCTATACCTACGAATTTGGCGGAGTGCAGGAAGAGCAGCGCAAGAGCTATTCATCCCTGGGGAGATTGTTTGTTCTGGCTTTACTGCTCATCTATACCATCCTGGCAAGTCAGTTCCGCAGTTATGTGCAACCCGTTGTTGTGATGCTGAGCATACCCTTTGCCTTTATCGGTGTGATATTCGGTTTGTTGATCACCGGGCTGCCCTTTTCGTTGAACACCCTGATATCGGTGGTGGCACTGGCGGGAGTGGTGGTAAACAACGCTATTATCCTTATCGATTTCATCAATCAGGAACGGGACAAAGGAGTGGATCGCTGGCACGCTATCATCCAAAGCGGATCGGTACGTTTGCGCCCCATCATACTTACTACCACCACAACAGTTGCCGGCATGCTGCCGCTGGTCTTTTCCACCGATCCCTCATCACAGGCATGGCGTCCCCTGGCCGTTAGTTTCACCTTTGGTCTGCTCTTTGCCGCGATGCTTACCTTGTTCATAATCCCGGTGATATATTCCATGGTGGATTCCTTTTTCGGAAAACTGGGCTTGACCAGATTCAAGGAGCATAAAAAGTTTACCGAAGTAATGGAATGTAAAACGATAGAAGACTAAAGGAGAACAGATGCAGGCTTATAAAGGCTGGGTTCACAGCTGGCCCGTGCTTAGTGCGATGATCCAATTTGCGCTTTTGGGCACTTTGGGAGAGATTGTATCCAAGTGGATCATTCAAAAGAACTTCAGATATCCCTTTGGAATATGGTTAACTCTGTGGAAGATGCTGGTGTGGGCGATGCTGGCTGTCGGGATCAAATATGCTTTTAAAGGCTTCGGCGGATTCTTGCAGGTTCTCATCGACGCAGGTATGTGGCCTCGCTTCAGTGAAGGCGGTTTTGGCTACGCCTTATCGCTGTCCGCGCTCATGAATCTGCAATTTGGCCTCACTCTGGTGCTATTGCACCGGGTGCTGGATAACATCCCTGAAAAGGAAAAGAACTGGAAAAACATGGATAAGAGCATGTATAGTCTGCTCTGGTTCTGGATTCCGGCACACACCGTTACTTTCCTGATGCCGGACGCACTCAGGATAGGCTTGGCTGCTGTGTGGTCCGTGGCTTTGGGGCTTATCCTTGGATTCTACAACCGAAAATAAGCCAATAAGCCATTCCTCGCGGCTACCCAGCCCCATGCTGTTACCGGTTATCTTTTGGGTAGCGGGCATCATCGTGGGGCGCTGGTTGCAATTACCCTCTGCGGGGATTGTCGCCTTCGCTATGGGGCTTCTGTGTGCAGCCATACTACTGAAGAATTTGCGCTCTATACTTATCCTTATGCTGTTCTTCAGCTTTGGCGCGCTTCGCTATGAGGCAGGCAGGAGTCGACCATCCGAACTCATCGATATCTTGCAACGCAGGAATGAAATCCAGCAAATGATCCGATATCGCATCGATACCAAACTGGCGGATAATGTGTATCAAGCTTCTGTGCAAGAAATTGCCGGCATCGATATTGAGGAAAAAGTGCTGCTGTATTATCATAGTGAGCTGAAAATAGGACACATATACAGCTCTCTTTCGATGCTGGAGCCAAGCTTCAGCGATCCCCTGCTGGACATCTACCCCCAACGCTTCAGGGCCATACTGCGTCCGGTGCTGCCGCCCCAAGAACAGGATTCGGAGCAAAAACTCGATCCTGTATCCAGACTGAGAAAGCTATTGCAAGATCGGCTGGATGAGCATCTGGGTATCTATTCTCCCATCGCAAAAGCCCTGCTGCTAAGCGATACCGGTTTCAAACGGGAGCATCGCGTAGAGCTCAGCCGTGCCGGCATCACGCATTTGATCGTGGTGAGTGGTCTGCATGTAATGATGTTGAGCCTTATCATCATGGTGATCTTGCGGCTATTTATCCCAATGCGCCTGGCAGAACTGCTGTTTATGCTATTTCTGCTCTTTTTTGCGGCTTTGAACAACTGGGCGCCGCCTATCCTCAGGGCAATGCTCATGCTGGATCTGCTGGTTCTGGCCCGCTGGATGTCACGGCGTTTGGCTGCAGCACAGAATCTGTCTGTATCGTTGTTTATCATTACCATGATCAATCCGGCAGAATTGTTTCAACTGGGGCTGCAACTGTCTTATCTCAGTGTCGCGCTCATCGTCTTTGCCTTACCACATATCAGGCATGGCGCCAAAACGGTGATTGGCAAGACTACCGGGATTTTGGCAAATTATCTGCTGATCAGCTTTGTGGTAGGCTTGGGGATAGCTCCACTGACTCTGTACTATTTTGGTTCTGCATCGCTGAACGGCATTATCGCCAATCTTCTGGGCCTTCCTTTGATGACTATGCTGCTGGTGCTTTCCATCATCGTGCCAATCCTGCCCTTGGGCATATTTGTAACAGCATTCCAAGGCTTTGCCGATCTTTGGCAATACTGGCTGGATTTCTGTGCGGGATTGCCCCTTTTCCTAGAAGCATACTGGTTGTCTTTGGCTCAAGCACTGGCTTTGGGCTGTGGTATATTCCTCTTCATTTTGCTCATCAAAGGCCGCTTTCGCCTGTTTTTTAGAGCTTTGATACCTCTCGCTGCGGCCATTGCCATACTGCTGCTGCTGCCCGTGTCTCACAAAGATGAGGTGATCTTTTTCAACGCGGGGGTGGCAGATTGCAGTTTGATCTTTGATGACATGGGGAATTCTATGATGATCGACACCGGCGGGATACCGGGTTCACGCGCAGAAACTGATCTGAGCATAGAGGCTACAGATGAATCGTGGATGAAGAATAAGCTGCTGGTATGGCTGGCGCGAAACCGGATTCGGAGGCTTGATTATCTGATGATTACTCATTTGCACACCGACCACGCCGGGGGCATGACCGGCGTTTTAAGCAGCCTTGATGTGGGTAACCTGATTATCTCAGAACATGATCTGGATAGTCCAATCTGGGAAAACCTGCAAACTCAATTGAAACTGGAAGATACAAACATAATCTGCGTGAAGGATAGCACCAGCATCGCTTTCGGGAACCGCCGTCTGAAGATCCTGCATCCGGATTCTCGCTACACCGATACTGATATCAACAACCAATCTATCGTCTGCCGATACGATACCGATGAGCTTAGTTTCCTGTTTACCGGTGACATCGAAAAAGAGGCAGAAGCATGGTTGGTGGATCACTATCCGGAAGAACTCAAGGCCGATATCCTGAAGGTAGCTCATCACGGCTCCCGGGGTTCTTCATCGGCCGTATTTCTGGATGCGGTGAAGCCTATTGAGGCTGTGTTTCTCTGCTCAAAGCGTAATGTGTATGGCTTTCCCCACCAAGAGGTCATTTCGCGTCTGAACAGCTTGGGAACCCGCCTGCGTTTCAGCTACAACGGTTCGATCCGTTACAGTACAAAATAGACTCACAAAAAGCAGCCCCGCCATACCTGACGGGGCTTTGATTCTTTCTTCCGAATAATGCTTATTTCATGAGGGTGATTTTCTTTATGGTATTGAATCCCGGAGCTTTCATCTTTACAAGGTAAGAGCCGGTGGCTACGGTTCTGCCGCCCGCGTCTTTACCATCCCATATTACTTTATAGGAGGCTGATTCTTTGGTTTCTGATACCAGAGTGCGAACTCTCTGACCCTTGGCATTGTAAATATCCAGGCTTACGGGACCCGGTTCGGCGATGTCGAAGGATATGGTGATAGCGGGATTGAAGGGATTGGGATAGGCATTCTTTAAAGCGGTTACCAGGATTACTTCCGGGGTTTCTCCGCCTATGACTGCCACCGCAACCTTGATTGAATTTGTGAATGTGGCCACGCCATCGATATCCTGCATCTGAAGCCAATAATAATACTCACCGGGGTGAGGGACACTGTTGTCCGTAAACACATAACTGGTGCTGGTTGAAGTATTGGTGGCATCTACGAGAGGGCTCACTATCTCAGCCAAGTCCAAGTCGTTTGCTTCGCAGCGCAATACATAGAATCCCTGTACACCGGTTTCACTTTGAGTGGTCCAGTTGATTCTTACCTTCGAATCGCTCACCACCGTAGCAGTGAAACTGGAAAGAACTACGGGCAGGGTGTCTCCTGATTCATCGTTTGTGATCATTTCCAGGCTATAAGCGCCCTTATCGTTCTTTTTCATAGAGTTTATTGTAACAGTAAAGGTTTGGGCACTGGTATCGATCCCGCCGGAACCCAGAGATATCAGGGCTCCGCCGTTTATTCTGTAACCAATATCGGTGGGATCGTATCCCAAACCGGCGTAAGACATGGTGAAGGTTCCCACACCGATTGTCTGATTGTCGAAGTCCAAAAGATAACTAAGACCCTCAGGAGCGCTGCCAAGGCTTACTGTTACGTTCACCACGTTGTTTGCTCCGGGCGCGAAACTTGCCGGATCGATGGTAAGTGCCGGTGTGATGTCGCCCAGAGTGCCCATATTAACCGATGCAGGATTGCTGTCGGTAATCTCGATGCTGCCGCTGCCATCAAAGGCTTGATCTGTGGCAACTTGCTGAGTAAGGGAATAATCGCTGTATTCGTTATCGGCGTCTTTACTCCGCATACGTACAAAGTAGTCGGTGTCTTCGGCCAGTCCGGTGAGCACGTATGAGCTAGCGGAGGCATCGATGGCCAGGTTCTCATATCCGCTTACAAAAGAAGAGAAGCTGTTATTTGTGGAAAGATCGAGACTATAGCCTGCGGCATCTTCCACCGCGTTCCAATTTACCCTGATAGTGCCGGTTGTAGTAGTTGACGGCAGTAAAACAGGTGCCGATATGGGCTCTTCGTCCAGAGTAACAGTAACAGTATAGCTTGTGGTGGAACCATCTGTAGCGCTGAGTGTATAGCTGAGCGGGCTGCTGAAATCGTTTGAGCTTACACCGCTGCTTTGAGTAACTTCGCCTACTTTAACACTAATACCGGCGGGAACCGTGAATGTAGCCACCAAGCCGGTAGGATCTGCATCATAAGGTAGCAGCAAATCTACGGTCCCGGCATCATGGTCGATTACTCCGTCTACGCCAAGGACGGCAAAGGCAGAGATAGCCATCGGCGTGGCACCCACATTGGTGCTTTGAGGATCTTCCGTGACAGATGTGTTGTTGTAATCCGCTACGATGTAATATGAGTATGAAGTGCCATTCTGTGCTGTTGTATCATTGAAGTTATATGCCCCTTTGCCCGCGCTGTAGTTCACTTGAGTAAGCAAGCTGTTGTTCCGATAGATGATAAATGCCGCCAGCTTTGATGCCGATTGCAAGCCTTCAGGCGCGTCCCAGGTAAGAGAAACGCTGTTGTTACCCACAGAATCCCTGGCAAAATTCGTGATGGGATTATTGGCAAAATCTATCATAAAACCGGTTGGCGAAGTGAGTGGATCGGTCTGGCCCACCATCTGGTCCGCCGGTATCGTTACGCGTAAAGTCGAAGTGTTCAAAATGGATGAGTTGAGCTCATGATAGATGGCTTGGCCACTGATGCTGAAGCGAATCTGAGTATTTGATACGCGAGTGATGGTGCCTACCGAGAGTCCTGCGGGAAGATCGCTTACAGTAATTCCATTAACCGTAGAATTGAATTGGCCATTACTGATGTTTACGATAATTTCCCCATCAAGGCTGCCATCGTTAGTCACACTTTCGTTCAGAAGATTAGTCGCAGGATCGATAGATATGGAAGAGCCTTGCATTATTTGATTGGTGGCCGAGCTAAAGGCAGGCTCACCTTCCAAAACACCGGTTTTAGCCATCGGGATTACCCTCAATTTGATGAATCTACCCAGATCATCATCGGTGATTGTATAAAATAGATCTGTAGCGCCTACGATAGTAACATAGTATCCATCTGGATTTGCATCAGTGGAACGCATCCATTGATAAGTGGAAGAATCCTCTAGGTCGCTATCGGCGTCTGAATAAATATAGCTTCCTGTTAAAGTCTGTCCTACTCTGGGGACAAGAGGCGGATCTATAAGGGATACGGTTGCGGTGGGGGCGGTGTTGGTATCAAGAATTATGTATCCATAATCTCCGCTTGAGTACACAATTGAACTAAATACCGAGTTGAACATGCCGTCATCACCGTAGATTTGAGTGCGTACCTTGAAACTGTCATACCCCGCAGGTGGCTCAGGCAGAACAAAGGTCAATGATTTAGTGTTTACCACACCGTTTGTTACTGATTGGTCAATAAAAGTGCTTGTTGTAGCATCCTGAGTAGTGGATGACCCTGTCCCATCATCACCTGCATACCAATAAATACGGATTTTATTCAGATTAGCTGAACCCAAAGATGCACCCTGGATGAGCCCCTCAAATTCGTCAAATTCGGTTGGAATAAAGCTGTAGGTAACAGTAATAGTATCGCCGGCTCTGGCCTCTTGTGATCTGTCCTCTGTGGACAAGCTTGCCGAGATTAAGTCGATGCTGGCTCCGAAGGCCATTACGGTAAACAGCCCGAAGACTAGAAATGCAAATAGTTTCTTGTTCATGATATACCTCCAAGAACACATATTTCAGTTTTTCAATTTAATTTTGTCTCCGCCTCATATCAGGCTGGAGAATAACACTCTATTTTATGGGTGCCATTATGGCTGTTGCGATTTATAAGTCAAGCAAAAAAGATGGTTTAGTCATTGTTTCCGAGAATGTTGAAATCCTTCCACTAAAGCGAAAAATCTATATTTTGCAATATTGCAAAATATATATAATGGTTATGGCGGATAGTAAAACCAATAATAATGTGATATATAAAGGTTTATGGTCTTTCGCGCTATTTCGTTTGCTCAGTTCGGCATAGCATATAACGAGCATTGTTTATATTTGTAAACAGGCTTTGTGGAAAAGATTCTACAGTCCTACAGCTTGTATAATGACAAAATCTGAGCGAGTTCTGCCTCTATTCAAAGCGAAACAACTGTTGCTTTTGCTATTTGAGATGCAGGATTTTCCCATGGATGAGCCCGGTGACTCTGTATAATATCCACTAAAAAAGCCCCGCTTAACGGCGGGGCTCATCCTGACTGAAAGAGTAGCTGTCTATTTTAAGTTTGTATCATATGACCATAGGAGTAAGCTATCAAAAAAGGAGACT
>ENA-UOOR01002692-UOOR01002692.1-fermentation-metagenome-genome-assembly--contig:-NODE-2692-length-17388-cov-12.397392_pt1 | contig 17388 bp, 18 predicted proteins | sample MGYA00245780_ERZ724029 | MGnify/ENA primary metagenome ERZ724029 (study PRJEB28704, sample SAMN03018315) | fermentation metagenome | biome: anthropogenic terrestrial biome; feature: soil... | reverse complement strand
TGGGATAGATCCTAATGATCTTATTGGTGACTTAAATCAATACTTGGAAGGTAAAGAGTAAAATTACTTCTTAGTGCTTCCCAAAAAGAGCAAGCTGCAACTTCCTGCAGTTAAGCCTGCAGGAAAAAGTCATTTCACGACTTTCTGGGGAGCAATCATAATGTTAATACGGATGAAAACTTCTTGAAAACAGACGGTATAGCAAAACAGCCATACCGTCTGTTTTTTAGTTCACCTGAAAGGAAAATAACTTGGCGGTAAAAGTCCACTACAGGCTTGACAGCAAGAACTGTTAGCAGGGGGCAAGGTATCGTTGGCTTGATACAGATTGAACAAAGAAGATAGAATACATAATAAATTACCTGTGAACAGTGGCGCTGCATAAGAGTGTTCAGACTCAGGAAGGAGCAGGTGATTGACGCTTTTGGGGTTAAAGCTTATAATATGATTATCATCAGAAAGTCACAAAAGACACGTAGGGCTGCTACAACAGGATTGATTATCCTTAAAAATAAAGTACTGTAAAAAAGAGGTGTCATATGTTACTATCCAGAATAGTGGAAATTTTAAATGGCGATATACACTCCTGCGTGGAGAAGCAGGAGCTTGACATTAGCTCTGCCTGCGGTGCAGATTTAATGAGTGATGTTATGGCTTTTTCAAAGGAAAACTCCATGCTTCTGACCGGTCTTATTAATCCACAGGTCATACGAACAGCGGAAATGATGGATATTCAAGCGGTTGTTTTTGTCCGTGGGAAAAAACCGAATTCTGCTATGCGTGAATTAGCAGAAGAAAAGGATATTGTTCTTCTGTCAACAGATTTGCCTATGTTTACAGCATGTGGATTACTATACAAAGCAGGCATTGCAGGGAGTGGCAAAGATTGTGGGTAGTATCATTAAGAAAGAATACCAGATACCGGCCAACGATTTTTCTCTTGCAGGAGAAGCCTCCAGTCAGGTCAGGAAGCTATTAAGCCAGCTTGGCGTTAACCCCTCCATAATAAAAAGAACCTCCATAGCCATGTACGAGTCGGAATTAAACGTAGTAATACATGGAGATGGTGGAACAGCATTGGTTGAAATATTTGAAGACAGGATTACGATTTTTATTTATGATGAGGGTCCTGGCATTGAAAATATTGAGCTCGCTATGAAAGAAGGCTACTCCACAGCACCCGACAGGATCAGAGAAATGGGTTTTGGCGCAGGGATGGGGCTGTCCAATATAAAGAAAAATGCAGACGAGTTTAAAATTGAAAGTGAGCCGGGGAAGGGTACCAAAGTATATATAACAATGTATTTATCTTGATGTGATTTATCTGCATTAACTTGGAAATCATTGTTTTAACAACACAAACAAGAAGTCCCCCACCTCTAAGCCACATTACTCACTTTAGTGAGAGTGAAGGTGGGGGATGAATTGCGCACATATATACTTGCAAACACTGGTAAAATAATAGTATACTGTAAATGATATGTATGTTCGGAATAACTTCTCCTGTGAAACAGACCGAAAAGCGATAATAAAGCAGTACGTTTGTTAGGAAAATCAAGGGTTTGAGTAGCCCTCCACCGTCAAAAAATAACCCGGTGGTGCTAAGTCAGCAATAGCAGACATACTCGAAAACAACCACAGGGACTGCGGGGATAGCCTGCCGATACTTAGTGCATTAGTACTATTGAGCAGGAAGCTCACACTTCTATAAGTGGTGAGTAGTTCATGCATAAAATCCATTGTTTTTAAGTCATTGGCTGATTATACACTTCATTAATTTGTAACCACTCAGCCTACCCGTGTATTTTAGTCATGCTAAAAGTACACTTGATTAATTTGAAGCTGTTAGGTCATGTTGGTATTTTATGTATTCATCGAGTTTTTTTAGATATGGTTATGTATATTATTTCAACAGAATGCGTTCTTGAGTTAGAACATATGAAAAGGGAAAGGTTCAATAATAATGCATCAGCAAGGAAAGGGCACATAAATGATGAGATATTTCCATTCGGTAACATTGGATGAGGATAAATGTAAAGGGTGTACAAACTGTATAAAGCATTGCCCAACAGAAGCAATTAGGGTTCGTAACGGTAAGGCTACTATATTAGACGAACGTTGTATTGACTGTGGTGAATGCATTAAGGTTTGTCCGTACCATGCTAAAAAAGCTGTTACAGATCCGCTATCTATAATAGAAAAATATGCGTACAAAATAGCTTTGCCTGCACCTACGCTGTATGGGCAGTACAGCTCGGTATTTACTAGAGACAGGATTCTGCAAGGTCTTATTGACATTGGCTTTGATTGGGTTTTTGAGGTTTCAAAAGCTGCAGAAATAGTCACGGACGCTTCAAGGCAAATGCTGAAATCAAGAGATATAAAAAAGCCCGCTATATCATCTGCTTGCCCTGCAGTTGTTAGATTGGTTCAGGTTCGCTTTCCTAATCTGATACCAAATCTATTAAAAATTGAATCTCCGATGGAGGTTGCCGCTAAAATAGCAAAACAAACTGCAATCCAGGAAAAAGGAATAAAGCCGGAGGATGTTGGTCTGTTTTTTATTTCCCCATGTGCAGCCAAAGTTACCAGTGTTAAAGCACCCTATGAGAAAAAGGTCTCATATGTTGATGGCGTTTTGTCAATAAAGGATATTCATATCAAACTACTCGAAAAAATGAAGAAGCTACCCCCGGAAATTGAAAGTAATCTTGTGTCATCAGGCTATAATGGGGTCGGTTGGGCCCGCTCCGGTGGTGAAAGCTATGCATTGGGTAATGAGCAATATCTTGCAGTTCATGGTATAAAGAATGTTATTGACGTTCTTGAGGAAATTGTGGAAGATAGGCTTAACGGAGTGGAGTTTGTTGAAGCTCTTTCCTGTACAGAAGGTTGTCTTGGTGGTCCTTTAACTGTAGTAAATCCCTTTATCGCCAGAACAAATCTCAAAAAGCAGATTGAATCTGCACGAAAGAATGATTTTTCTGATATAAATAAAGCCGACGATTATGAAAAATTGCTTTGGACACAGGATATGGAATACAAGCCTATTATGAAGCTTGATGACGATATGCTAAAAGCAATGAAGAAAATGAAAAAATTAGAGGAAATAAACGAAGGACTCCCGGGGCTTGATTGCGGCGCCTGCGGAGCGCCAAGCTGTCGTTCTCTTGCCGAGGATATCGTAAGAGATGCAGCATATGAAACCGATTGTATCTTTAAGCTCAGAGAAAAGGTATCAAGCCTCGCAAGTCAGATGAAAGCATTGGAGCATATTACTAAGAGGGATAAGTAGGGTGATATTTTGACTGTTCAGGAATTTGCCCATAAAAACGAATACAAAATATTATGCTCAAATAGAGCCGCAGAAGAAACAAGCATTGAGGGAGTTTACACTTGTGATTTGTTAAGCCATGCAATGGCTAAGGTTAATGATGGAGATATGTGGATAACTGTCCACACGAATATAAATATAGTAGCAGTAGCACACCTTACAAATGCGTCATGTATTGTTGTTCCTGAGAACATCAACGTAGATATAGTTACTCTAAAAAAGGCGGAAGAGCAGGGTGTTATTGTAGTGAGTGCATCCCATAGCGCTTATGAAATATGCACACGGTTTTTTATCCAGTCCGATGGAGCATTATCATGATACAGGCTGCCATTGATTTGCATATCCATTCCTGCCTGTCGCCATGCGCAGAGATGGAAATGACACCAAACAATATAGTCCTCATGTCGAAGCTGAAGGGTCTTGATATAATTGCTGTTTGTGATCACAACCATATAGGGAACCTTGAGGTTATATCAAGTGTTGCAAAGGCTCAGAACATAATTCTTGTTCCCGGGCTTGAGCTTGAAACAAGTGAAGAAATTCATCTTTTATGCTATTTCCCTTCATTTGCTGCTGCAGGAGAGATGCAGAGTATTTTAAATCCGCAGTATCAGCCTATCTTAAACAGAGAGGATATTTTTGGAGAACAGTGGATTTTTGATTCAGACGATAAACCGGTTAAGAAAATAGAGAACTTACTGGTAGCGGCGACAAACCTTGATTTATATACCGCCGTATCTGCTGTTCGTGAGCTCGGTGGAGCCGTGGTGCCAGCCCATGTTGACAGGCAATCTTACAGTATAATTTCCAATCTTGGAATGGTTCCTGAGGATTTAAAGCTTAAAACATTGGAATTGTCCAGACATACAACCCCTGAAGTATTTCTTAATAAACATCCCGAATATAAGGACAAAAAATTCATATTCTCCTCTGACGCCCATGCTCTGGGAATGATTCTGGAAAGAGAATCCTTTATCGAGCTTGAAGAATTAAGCATCGAATGCCTTCTTGGTAAAATAAAATGATTGCTTCGCAAAATGCAATATATTAATGTAGCGTATTTCTAGCGATTTGTGTTAAAAAACGCGTACCGAACTATACAGCTCTTGCAAATGAAGCGTAGTTTCTGTTATTACAGACCTATATCTTAAAGTAAAGAAGACGCTAGCGGTAGCATTCTGAATTTCGGCTCTTAACTCATGGACTATTTTAATTGAAGCCTTACGCTTGGATATGTTATAATGCAAGCAGTAATTTACCAATAAAGGATCCACATCATGGAGGAGTGCATATGGATTTTAATAAGATAATTCAAAAGTCTGAAATGCTGGCAAAGGATATTTATTTACTGCGAATAAAGTCTGAAAGTATTTCGCGGAACGCAATGCCCGGCCAATTTGTAAATGTCAGATGCAGTGATGGGCTTGATGCATATTTAAGGCGTCCTATCAGCATATGCAGAGTGGATCCTGAGGAAAACACATTTGATATAGTATTCATGAAAAAAGGTAAGGGTACAAACCTTCTTTGCTGTTTGTCAGAAGGTGACTTAATCGATGTTATGGGTCCTCTTGGCAACGCATTTACACTACCGGCTGAAAATGAGAAAATAGCTGTAGTAGGTGGTGGTATTGGAATTTTTCCTCTACTTTATCTTCTTGAAAAAAGTAAGAATAAAAAGAAAGCGGCCTTTTTAGGTTTTAGAACAAAAGAAGCCATAGTTTTTGAGGATGATTTTCATAAAGCAAGCACAGAGCTGATAATATCAACCGATGATGGCAGCTATGGTGTAAATGGTCTTATCACTAATCCTTTCTTTGAATGGCTTAAGAGTGAAAGACCTGATCGAGTGTACACCTGCGGGCCTCTTCCTATGATGAAGGCAGTGGCTCAAGGCTGTCTCGAACAAGGCGTTTTCTGCGAGGTTTCCATGGAACAGCGGATGGGATGCGGTATAGGAGCATGTCTTGTTTGTGCATGTAAAGTGAAGCATGGTGACGACTACGATTATGCCCATGTGTGCAAGGACGGTCCTGTGTTTCCGGCTGAGCGTTTGATTTTTTAGCATGTAAAGAGTTTTGGTATAAAATTAGCAGAAAACAACAAACAGCAAACAACAAACAGCAAACGAGAAACTAACATGTAAACACCATGAATTCTTGTAATTTCAATACGGATGTTTTTTTCTAACTTCAATATACCTTTAATTGAATACAAGATTCAAAGATGTTGGACATTGCATTTGTATGAAATTACATATAGTATAAATTTAAATGCAGTATAAATTTGAAAACAGTACGAAGTTGATATTGTATAAATTTACGCATGTTAGTATAGTCTTACGAAATAGATAACAGCTGAGTTTGAACAAAGCAGTTAATTTAAATCATATCAGTGCAGTTAAGGAGGATTTGCATTTGGATTTACATGTAAACATTGCCGGAATGGAATTAAAAAATCCGGTTATAGCAGCTTCGGGAACATTTGGTTTCGGAAGAGAGTTTTCAAAATACTTTGATTTGAACCGTCTTGGCGGTATATCTGTCAAGGGCTTAACTCTTGAGCCAAGAAAAGGAAATGAACCTCCAAGAATAGCTGAAACTCCGGGGGGGATTCTAAATAGTGTTGGGCTTCAAAACCCCGGTATACATGCATTTATACGTGACGAGATTCCTTTCCTTAGAGAATATGATTTGGCTATCATAGCCAACATTGCGGGAAACTCTATAGAAGACTATTGTAAAATGGCTGAAATTTTGTCCGAAGCTGATATTGATGCCATAGAACTTAATGTCTCCTGCCCTAATGTAAAGGAAGGATGCTTATTGTTTGGAAGCACCGCACATGGTGTGCTTGAGGTGACTCAAGCTGTGCGGAAGGTCTGCAAAAAGCCTTTAATCGTAAAGCTTTCTCCTAATGTCACTGATATAACCGAAATTGCTAAAGCTGCTGAGGCGGCGGGTGCTGATTGTATTTCGCTAATTAACACAATTCTCGGTATGGCTATTGATATAGAGAGGAGGCGGCCGGTGATCGCAAACATTATGGGCGGGCTCTCCGGACCTGCTGTTAAACCTGTTGCTGTAAGAATGGTATATCAAGTTGCAAAAGCGGTTGATATTCCCGTTATAGGAATGGGAGGCATCTCGAATTGCAATGATGCAGTTGAGTTTTTACTGGCAGGTGCATCTGCTGTAATGATAGGAACCGCAGGCTTTGTGAATCCCGGCGTGTGGATGGAGACAATTGAGGGGATTGAAGGATATATGAAAAAGAACCGATTTAATAACATAGCAGATATAACCGGTGCATTATTGGAGTAGAGTATCAGATGATATTCTCCTGACCATAAGAAAGGATGAACTCATTGAAAACAAAGTTGATTATTGTACGTCATGCTGAAGCTGTAGGAAATGCAATAAGAGAGTTCCACGGCTGGACTGATTCAAACATTACGGAAAAAGGCCATGTTCAGGCCGCACAAGTAGCTGAGAGGCTTAAATCTGTACCAATTGATGTTATATACAGCAGCCCGCTTAAAAGAACTATGGAGACGGCTAAATATATATCAAAAGTAAAGGGTCTTCCGATTATTCAAAGAGATGATCTGAAAGAGATCAACGGCGGATTGTGGGAGGGTATGACCTGGACTGATCTTGTGAAAGTCTATCCTGAGGAATATACTGTTTGGGAAGAAAAGCCGCATGCTCATCAAATGCCTGAAGGTGAGAGCATGAAAGGCCTCCAGCAAAGGCTCATTAATGCTTTTTCGGATATTATAAAAAAGGAAGAGGGAAAAAATGTTTGTATTGTAACACATGGAACAGCGCTACGAACCCTTATGTGCTGGTTTTTGGATTGTGGTCTTGAAGATATTGTGAAAATTCCCTGGTGTGACAATACGGCAGTGACAACTGTAACCTTTGAAAACGGAAGGTTTACTGTGGAACTTGACGGAGATGCTTGTCATCTTGACGGTGAAAGCAGCACAATAAAAAACCAGGAGTGGTATGTAGAATATAAAAATAAATTTTTTTCACAAGAGTGAGAGCTAATTTCAATTCGCTGCATTAATCAGAATCATTTATGCAAGTTATTATTGAATTAGCAGTATGAGTTCCTGTTGTGTAAATAGAAAAGGATAGCAAATGGTAATGATTTAATGGTAAACGGCTAAATTTTTTCGGGCTACTGCTAAGAACTACCCGCTACTTTTCTATTTCTACTAAATCGTAATATATAAATGGATACAAAAGGATCAAATTAAAGGGCAAAGCAGACGGAGGTTTTTTATGAGTAAAGCGACAGAAAAATTAATTGAAGGGCTATTTAAAACAAAGGCAATACGGGTTTGCCCGGCGGACTCTCCTTTTTGGTACACATCAGGGAAAATAGGTCCTTATTATATAAACACTCACTTCCTATACGGTAGTGAGGATAAAGCAAATGCTTTATTAAGCGAAATCGATATTTTTAAAGAAGACAAACCAAACTGTGCGGATAAGCTTATAAACATAATTTTAAACAATTACAATGAAGATTATGTTTTTAAAAACACTATCGACACTCTTGTTGAAGAAATTAAAGAGGCCGTTCCACTAAATTCCTTTGATTATGTTTCGGGGGGCGAAAGACGTGATTGGTTCTTTTCCCTCGCAGCATCTAAACTGTTAGGCAAGCCTCATATTACCGTATTTAAGGATATGGACGCATATATTCATAATAACGGTAAATCAGAAAGGATTAGCTCTCTCGATGGAGCATCAGTGCTGCATATTGCCGACCTTATCACAAGCGCCTCAAGCTACGAAAGGGCATGGGTTCCAGTTATCAGAAAATCAGATGGTATAATGAAACACTCATTTGTAATTATAGATAGAATGCAGGGTGGGGATGAACTTTTAAATAGCTTGAGTGTTAACTCTCATGCCCTGGTTCATATAAGTGAGGATGTCTTTAAGGGAGCTGTTGAAAAGGGATATATTAATAAAGAGCAATATAACATGGTGATTCGTTACATGGAAGATCCGGATAAATTCATGGAGAAATTTTTTAAAGATAATCCTGAGTTTATAAAGAAAGCCTTAGGAAGTGATGAAAGGACAGCTCAGCGTGCTAAGTTATGCTTAGAAAGTGGCTTTTGTCCTAACCCTAAAGGGAAATAGTGTAAAAGTGGAATAGCCATATATGTAAAAATAAAGATATAATACATATTATCAGATCAGCTTTATAGCTGCAAGCGAACAAAAGCTCTCTGCAGCTTGCACCCTTATCGGAATGGAGAAAAAGTTATGCGAATGCCTTTAGAGTTCGAGAAAAAATATCAAAATTTAATGGCACCAAGCGAATATAATGAGTTTATTGAATCATTTACTAAACCTAAAATATCCGGTCTTAGGGTAAATCGACTTAAAATTGACACATTAAAATGGCTTGAAATATCGCCATTTCAACTATCCCCGGTAGCCTGGTCGCGGGATGGCTTTTATTTCGAGAATGACAAAAGACCGGGAGTTCATCCCTTCTATCATGCCGGGCTTTATTATATTCAAGAGCCAAGCGCTATGCTGCCCGCTGAGCGGCTTGACGCAAGACCGGGGGATAAAGTTTTGGATCTTTGTGCAGCTCCCGGAGGGAAAACTGTTAGGCTTGCGGCAGATATGGAGAATCGCGGTTTATTGGTATCAAACGATATAAGCCCTAAAAGAATTAAAGCTCTTGAAAAAAATATTGAATTATACGGTATTACTAATACTGTAATAACTAATGAATCTCCCGAAAATCTGGCAAGAGTATATGGCTGCTTTTTTAATAAAATTTTGCTGGATGTGCCTTGCTCCGGTGAAGGTATGCTCCGAAGAGATTCTGAAGCTATAAAAAGCTGGAAACGTTATAAGTCTTTTGAGTGGCAGGGTCTTCAGAGGATGATATTTGATTATGCCTATCAAATGCTTGCGCCGGGTGGGTCCTTGGTTTACTCAACATGTACATTTAACCCGGAGGAAAATGAACAAAACACAGCGTCCTTTTTAAAAAATTATCCTGATATGTGCTTAAAGGAAATCCCGAAAAACTTTGGTATAGAGCCCGGTCGCCCCGATTGGGCTGATGGTAACCCTGAACTTTTGAAAACAGCACGATTGTGGCCACATAAAGTAAATGGAGAAGGGCATTTTACAGCACATTTTCTGCGAAATGGGGAGGACCGCAAAATTAACTGTGGATCAGAAGACTTTGAATCAGAAAACGTATTTAAATCAGCTACAGAAAAGAATATGCCAAAGAGCTTCTATGATTTTTGTGATGAAATGATAAACACGCCTGTTGTTGGTAATTTGACTCAAAGAGGCGGAGAGATCCATCTGATGCCGCAAGGATATGAAATGAAACATGGGCTCAGAACAGTTAAAACAGGAGTAAATTTGGGTTCTGAAGTGCATCTGAAATTTGAACCATCACATTCATTTATAATGGCAATGAAATGGGATAGCATAAAGAAAGGAAAATCTTTCGAGCGTCAGGATCCTTTACTGCTTAAATATTTGAAAGGCGAAACATTGCCTATTGATGGTGAAAAGGGATATATAGGTCTGGGTGTTGAGAACTATCCATTAGGCTGGGGCAAACTGGAGGAAAATGGGCTGAAGAATTTATATCCTAAGGGATGGAGAAAAAACAGGTAACTCTAATTTTCAAAAACCAGTTTGATGAACTTGATAAAAGGCGAAATAAGCCCCAACCTTATTGTTCAAAAAGAACTTATAAACCGGTTTTTGCAGCTGTTTTGCAGTGTTGAAGAAAATGGAATAATTTTTATCTTGACAATTATATAGTTCTATCATAAAATACATTTGTGTCTTTTTTAGCATAACAGCCACAAAAGGCTATTTTTAAGCCTCGGTGGGTGTAGCTCAGTTGGTTAGAGCGCCAGATTGTGGCTCTGGAGGCCGTGGGTTCGATTCCCACCATTCACCCCACTAACAGTCAGGAAAAAAAGAGGGCGGAGGCTGTGATAAGATCCGGTTTCCGACTTCTAATACTGACTTTTATTTTTGGTTTTTTGTGTTCAGGAATCCAATGGAATGTAAGAGGTATCATGTGGAGCCGAACCAAACCGTACCGAGTTGAATGAATTTACATGAATTTATCGTTGACAAAACGTAACATGCCCTTTATAATAGAGATTGCGTTTTAAAACGGTGGGATGTAGCCAAGTCGGTAAGGCACCAGACTTTGACTCTGGCATTCGTAGGTTCGAGTCCTGCCATCCCAGCCATATATGACCCACTAGCTCAGGCGGTAGAGCACTTGACTTTTAATCAAGGTGTCCGGAGTTCGAGTCTCCGGTGGGTCACCAAGGAATATCAAGGGTTGCAAGGTTTTTGCTCTTGATATTTTTTTATGTTTTTATTAAATTTGGGGACTATTTGGGGACTACAAGATAACAGAAAATAATAAAAGTTAATAATAAAAAGGTGGAAAAATCGATATACTATTTAGAATTGTGGTAATAATATATTGTAAACAAACATGCAATTTATAATCAATATTCTCATTCTTATTTCGCCTGTAGTACAGTCACATTCAATTGCAGTAGGATTTGAAAACTCGCGTCCATTATCACCTAATAGAACAGGGTACAGCTTTTTGAAAAGATCTATCCCATTACACACATATGGAGGTTTCTCTAACTTTTTGCACACTTCTTCAACGAAATATTTACAGTAATTATTGCAAATATTACAAAAGCGGTAATTTTTCGTTTTACAAGCTTGTTACCGCACATAAGCGATTTCTTGCAACCAAACCTGATAAGACATGCATTGTATGCTTGTCCCCATGCTCCGCTTTTTCGTTCGACCAAATGATACCCGATCTCTTTTGAAATAGTAGTACAATCTTTGTTTAGAGTTCTGCCAATTTCTTTAAATGAATTACCTTCTTTCAATAAGATTTCGATATTTACTCTTTTTGATAAAGTCATATGTTTTGACATAATAAATTCTCCAATTCTTTTCAACAGAAAGACAACGCTATAATATGAAAATACACTAATATAAAACATATGCAAAGTAGATAATAGAAAAGATTGTTCTGCTGGTTAAAGAAGCTTTTAAAAATACTGCTGATTAGATAAAAGCATGAAAACCTTGGAACTCCGTCCCAAACCCTGTCCTCGCCGGAGGGCAGCCGGTCTGTTTATAACAGACCGGGGGCAAAAGGATGTATGTACAATGGATGTAAAGGGTCTTCGGCTTCGCCTGCGATGAACGGGCGATAATCGCCCGCCCTTGACATCCCCACATGTAATGGTAAATACTAACTTAATTTTGAATTTCGCAAAAGTAAATTCCATCCTACAAGTTTTCGTGAATTTGCAAAGGTAAATTCCACCTACATCAAAACCAAAACAGGGGTGGATTTTAGTTTTTCAATCAAGGTTTTAAAGCTAGTGAGTCGAAAATTTCTGCAAAACACTTTACTTTTTTAGAAAACATGATATCATATATAGTATCAATGCACAAGAACCATGGAGGTTATCATGGGGCATTACGAAAAATTATATCAAAAAATAAAAAATAACCCTAAAAACGTTTCTTTTGAGGAAATACAGAAATTACTCTCAAAGATAGGTGGTTTTGAATTCAGAAATAATAGTTCAAGCCATTGTGTTTTCTACCACCCGGATTTGATTGAACATATTTGTATACCAAAAGATAAACCAATAAAATCTGTATATATAAAAAAGGCAATAAAATTGTTTGAGGAGGTAAATAGTAAATTTATAGTAGGAGGAGGTTGACATGAGTAACATTGAATATCAAATAAGGATTACAAAGCTTTGCGATGAGGATGGTGGTGGTTTTTTAGCAACTGTTCCGGAACTTCCTGGTTGTATGAGCGATGGAGAAACATACGAAGAAGCTCTGACAAACATTCAAGATGCAATTCAAGCGTGGATAGATACTGCAAAATACAGAGGACAAAGGATACCTGAGCCATATATATATCAAGAAAGTGATAGTTATAGTGGAAAGTTTATTATAAGAATCCCTAAAAAATTGCACAAAGAATTGGCAGAAAGTGCAGAGGAACAGGGAGTTAGCTTAAATCAACTTGTAGTATGTTATTTATCTAGACAAATAGGCAAAGAAGAAGGATTCAAAGAAGGTTTAGCAACAAAAGAAACCGAAGAAGAAACGCAAAGCTAAAAAAATATTTTTAATCTTTTTGTTATCGGGGAAGATAAATGGAGGCGGCAAAGGGAGCAATTCAATTGTTTATTCTCTCCTTATAGTGAGGTGTTATCATGGATAAAATAAGTAATATTCTAGATAATTTAAAACTAAACTCAGTGCGGTTAACCAACTTGAAAACAAGCGTTAACAGTAGTAACGATAGGGAGCTTGAAACAGAATGGTTTTACGAGATAATCAAAAAAGAAGAAGATAAATTAGTTATTCTAGCTAGTGCAGAAACAAGGGTTCGATTATTGTTTGACATTGAAGCAACTTTTCTAATTAATTTTGATATTGCGAAAGAAATAACTGATAAAAAGATTGAGGACAACATTGATAATCTTGTATATGTCGCATCAGCTAAATATTCATTATTGAGTAGTTTTGTTAGTGATATGATGTATGATATTCCAATTCCTATAGCACCATATGTAAATGAAGAAAAAATAAGGAAGAAAATAAAACATAAAATTTTATTTTAAGAGCCTGTAAGGCTCTTTTTTCGTAAATCCTATATTTCTGAATATTTTCGAATAAATGGTTTGTAAATTATACTTTCCCCACAACCTTCCCATAAATCATAATATCTATTGCATTATATTCCTGAGGTAGATACTCGTTATTTATAGGGCGTAGCGTCACATTTGGGCCATCTTGATAAAACCGTTTGAAAGTGGCCTCAGTGACGATCGCATCCTTTAGAATAAAAATTATACCCGCTTCACCCAGCTCTAAATTTGGCTGTCGCTTTATTAAAAGAATACTTCCGTCCGGATAATCCGGTTCCATGCTATTGCCTTTAAGCTCTAGCGCACAATCACACTTAATAAAAGTTTCGATATAACCATTATGGTTTTCAATAGCAGTGATTGGCTGTCCCCCGGCAACCCGACCAACAACAGGTACCTTGTCTTTATTGTTGACCTCATAAACAGCTGGTATTTCGCTTTTTACACGGGTAAATGCTATAACATTATCCGGTTCAAAATCTGTTCTTGTATCATAAACTATTGCTTTGATGTAATCTTTAATAAACTTGCGTTGGTATGCATTTAGGTTTATATATGATAAAAGTATTTTTTTATCAAGTTCATCAAGCTTATATTTTCTAGAAAGCTCGGCTATAACATTATTATTGTCTGTATTGAACATTTCTCCAATACCGGTTCGTAACCATTCATCATTAACATTGAATTCATGACATATGATTTTAAAAATTTTATCAGTAACAACTCTATTTCCTTTTTCGATCTGGGACAAATATGTTTGAGCTAACGTTAATTTTCCTCCAAAATCCTTTTGAGTTAAATTTAAAGTGTTTCTTATTTGTCTGACACGTTCGTTAATCGTCACTTTATCCACCTCCAACAACAATATAATACCACACGAATATTTCAATAGCAATATTTGCATAAAAAGTATTGACAAAAAAACACATATGAGATATTATAAAATTGCAATTGAGATATAACAAATATGCCCAATAAAATTGAGGTGATAGGCATGACAGATGTCAACAAGTTCATAACAAAAGAAGAATGTGAGGAATTCGCATTACTTGAAAAAAAACTAAGCAGTGAGCAAAAAAGAGCTATTTTTTATGTAATGAAAGGGATCCTCCTTGGGGAACAGGTCAAGGAAAATATTGAAAATAAATAAAAGTATAAAGATTATTACCATATCTAGGGTTTTCAACTGGTTATTCGCATGTAAATTATTTCATTTTACTTCTCAATAGCTACATAATGCTGCTAACCTAAAATTGGAACAGTCCAGTTCCATGCAAATTATTTAAAACATTTAATATTTAAAAGCTAGAAAAGAGATGAACAGAAATGATGTATGAACCTAAAATAAGCTTTGCAAAACGGGAGAAATTGCTTTACATAAATGGTGTAGAATGTATGTGTAGAAAAGAACTAAGTGACATAGAAACGTTAAATAGTACACCTCATAAAAATGCTAAATCAAAGAGCTTTAAAATAGAACAGGAGAAAGGCTGCAATTATTCTACCAAAGTAAAGCTTATAAAAAAAATAGAGTTTGAAGTTTGCGATAATAAGCTGTCGAAGAATGAAAGACATATAAGCTTATCTATGTATGAGTGTATGTCATGCCATTGGAGATTTTATGCAGACATTGTACGGTTTGGATTTGGTTATAATTCAGAGTATAAGCATAAGCCTGATTTCTGTCCTGGGTGTGGCAGAAAGATAGATGATTGATCTGTAAATGTAATATATACAGAAATCATCCGGCAAATCCAGAGCATACATCAGGGGTGTACCCAGCGGAAGACCCATAAAAGACCAGAATGCTTAGTAAAAGCGACCAAAGGCTTAACGCGGGGGTGGGACATGAAGTTTTTCGAAGGCTGAGCGCTACAAAAATGTTCAACTTATCTATATGTAACGTCTTAAAATCTTGCATTATAATTATAAGAAATGTTGAAGTTAGATATAACAATAAAATTAAAATAACCGGAATTTATGACGTTTCATATAGTTCTGTTATTGTTTTGGAATGAATATTTTTTTTGACTTCATAGAGTGATGTTTCATATAACATGAAATTCTCCAATAACCATAAGCAGCTAATATTGTTAGTACCGAATAGTAAGCTCCTTTATAACGGGTTGCAGTTTCCATGACCATAAATAGCATTATTGAACCAATCATATAAAATGAAATTAATTTCATTAACAGCGGAACTTTTTTTTCTACTGATAAAAAGATTAGTGCTATAATTGCTCCTATTACAACAAATAGATTATAGGGATTTACTACTAATGAAAATGTCTGCTCTAAATCAGCGGATTTAAATCTTGTATATTGAGTTTGCCATTCCGTGACAACTCTTGAAATATATCTTTCATTGAACCAAACACTTAATTTTTTTTTAAAGTGGGGGACAGTTTTTAAACCCATTTTTTTATAACGTTCAACACCGAGGTTGAAAAAATACTTTTGAACCTCAGAGGGATCATCTGAAGTATTTTTAATAGAGTTAAATAATTCTGCATCTTTCTCATTCCATGTCCCATTTGTTTTTTCATTTGCCCCAACATAGAGATTCCATCCAAAACTGTAGGAGGGTTTTTTATATCCACTGACAGAAGCGGTGATGAACCCCATAGCCCATACAGTAATGGTGAATGATAATACGATCAGTAAGGAATAAATAGCTTTAGTCTTAACATTTAAAATACTGTAAAGAAAAATAATCAGAACTGTAGCAATGATGAATATAATGCCTGACGGTCTGAAGAAATTTCCAACAGCACAGGTGATTCCGGATGCAATAAGGTAGATATAAGGCTTTTTATTGTTATAACCGACCGCTAAAAAGAAAATAGCCATAACGATTAGTGAAGAATAAATTGGTTCTCCGCCAGATAGTAAAGTAAATATAACGATTGAAGGATTAAGTGCTATTGCTAAACCTCCGATTATTCCAACCCGGGAATTTGTACACTTTTCAAGGATATATGTGCCACACCCAACCTCAATAACGCCAAACATTAAGTTTAAAACTCTGGGTAACCAAGTTAATTCACCAAATATCTTATAAAAAAGAGAAATAAAAATAGGATAATTCAAAGCGTGAGGGAAAATCCCAAAATAGAATTTATTACTTAGAACACCATTGTTAATATTCCTTGCAACAGAAAGGTAAATTGCATAATCACCTTGTGAGGTGAGACCTAAAAAATATATAACAAGGAAACGAATTGATATTGCTATTGAGACAGTTAGTACAATTCGTCTCATTACACCTCCGTCAAAAATTTGTTTCCTAAGAACCAAGATTAGCACGAGACTTATTAAGCAAAAAAAAGAATATACAAAAAGCAGAGATGTAGGCTTGGAAAAAGAAGAAAACAAATTTAACGATAGCAAAACACATAAAAAAGAAACGATAACAATTTCTCCGCTGTACAACAGTTTTTTCATTAAGCAATTGAATTTTGACAAGATAAGCTCTCCTTCTTCTATAAAGTTTATTTTCTTTCATTATCGCTCATTCTCTTAGGTCTTCATATTTTTCAATGAGTCCTATACTTACATATAATATTTATGCAAAATACTGGGTTGGCATAGGTTGTAACAATAAAAGATGCGTCATTTTCTCGTATAATAGTATTTGTGAGGTTTAAATTTATAAATTTTCTAATACAAACCTCAGATTTAATAAACATACATCCATGAATTTCCAGCATCTCCGCCAAAATACCTGTAAAAAACTTTTGTTATTGTAATTTAAAAATGCTCGTACAGCAATAAAATTAGGCTATTGAGGATGGCTCTGTTTTCTCCTGTAGGGCACTTTGTGTCAGCCAGCCCCTTCACAGGTCTGATGTTAGCTTTAAGTCACTGGGTGCTTGCTATAATTTACACTCCCCTGTATGGTAGTTCAAAGGGTTAAAGCTTTTCTGATAGTGAGTATGCCGAAAATTAATACGTTACATACAGTATAACAGGAATAATAAGGGGAAACAATAGTTCAGATTTCCTGTTTTTTTTATCAAAATTCCAAGACCTCCACTTCTATAAGTGGGGGTTCCTTATTAACGGGTCGAGGCTTGTGGTGCGTTCCAGTGGGTACGCACCTTCATTCTTGCTTCGGTGGGGGTAGAGTCCCCCACCGAAGTCCAATGCGTATTTTACTTCGTAAAAACGCGTGATGTTCAGCTTTAGCTGAACGAGTTCACTTACTAAAAACAGGAATTTAGTCCTATTTACTTTTATTTCATACGGTTTATAATCCGCTATTCGACAGTTGAGAAAATTAAAAAGGAGCTAAACTGCCTTAAAC
>ENA-UOOR01002689-UOOR01002689.1-fermentation-metagenome-genome-assembly--contig:-NODE-2689-length-17411-cov-2.812514_pt1 | contig 17411 bp, 12 predicted proteins | sample MGYA00245780_ERZ724029 | MGnify/ENA primary metagenome ERZ724029 (study PRJEB28704, sample SAMN03018315) | fermentation metagenome | biome: anthropogenic terrestrial biome; feature: soil; material... | reverse complement strand
AGAAGCTACCGTGTTAACAGCTCATTGGACAGCAATAACAATTAACATAACCTTTAACCTTGACGGTGGCGAAGGCACGGCTGAACCTCAAACAGTTACTTACGGTGCAGCATACGGCACATTGCCTACAGTTACAAAAACAGGTTACAACTTTGTCGGTTGGTATCTTGAAGACGGAACAACATTAATAGAAGCAACATCAATTGTAGACATTACAGAAGCTACCGTGTTAACAGCTCATTGGACAGCAATAACAATTAACATAACCTTTGACCTTGCTGATGGCACAGGCACAGCTGAACCTCAAACAGTTACTTACGGTGCAGCATACGGCGAATTGCCTGAACCCACAAAAACAGATTATAACTTTGTCGGTTGGTATCTTGCCGACGGAATAACACGAATAGATGCAACAACAATTGTAGACATTACAGAAGATACCGTGTTAATAGCTCATTGGGAACTTATTGAATAATAGTAGCTTAGCACACATTGATTATCTGTAATAGGTTAGTAAAAGGAATCAAAATAACGGGGCAATTGCCCCGTTATTTTTGTATCTATGTTAAGGTTCATAAACGTCTTACGTCTTTCATCAAATATCGTAATCGTTTTTTTTGTGTAAGAAATTTCTCGTTAGCTATAGGATTGACAGTTTAATAATTCCTTATAAATACATATCAGCGTTACTAATTTATTTATTCAAAAGACATGCATTTACACATACTAATTTTGCAATCAAAATAAATAACATATATTTTAAACTGTACATATAATTTAATTTATGTTAAAATAATAATAAAGGGTAAAATATGTTAAAGTTAAAGGACATCGAAAAAAAGTATATTATTAGCGACACGGCAACGGAAGCGGCACTCAAAGGGGTGACGCTGTCTTTTCGCAAAAATGAGTTTGTCGCAGTTTTAGGTCCTTCAGGTTGCGGTAAAACCACTTTGCTTAATATTATCGGCGGGCTGGACCACGCCACAAAGGGCGAGTTGATAATTGACGGCATAAGCACAAAAAGATACCATGATAGAGATTGGGACGTTTATCGCAACAGGCGCATAGGCTTTGTTTTTCAGAGTTATAATCTTATTCCCCACCTCTCTGTGCGGGAAAATGTTGAAATTGCGCTTGTGGTTAGCGGCAAATCAAAGGCGGAACGGCGTGCAAAAGCGCAATCAGTTTTGGAAAGAGTGGGTTTAGACGACCAAATTAACAAACGCCCCAACCAATTGTCGGGCGGACAAATGCAAAGAGTAAGTATTGCGCGCGCACTGGTCAACAATCCTGAAATCATTTTAGCAGACGAGCCTACGGGGGCATTGGACAGTACAATAAGTATTCAGGTTATGGATTTGTTGGCGGAGGTAGCAAAGGAGCGGCTGGTTATTCTTGTTACTCACAACGCCGACATTGCCAATAAGTATGCCAACCGTACAATAAGGCTATTAGACGGCAAAGTAATTAGCGACACCAATCCGCATTTTATTGAGGAAGACAAAATAGAGTCAGAAATTGCTTATGACAAGGACGCTTGTTTAGGGGAAGAAGCAAAGACAGAAAAGCAAGCTTTTGAAGCAGAAAATCAAAAGGTTATTAATAATTACGGCGAAAATAATGCAGAAAGGGAAGAAACAGCAACAGATGAAAATGCCGTTTATTTATGCAACAGCGATAAACAAAGAAGCGATAAGCAAAAAAAGAAAAAAGAAAAAAAGCCTCGCACACGCATGAGTTTTTGGACAGCGTTGTCGCTTAGTTTAAAAAACTTGCTGACAAAAAAGCTGCGCACATTTTTGACTTCTTTTGCAGGCAGTATAGGTATAATTGGCATTGCCCTTGTGTTGGGTTTGTCCAGCGGGTTTGGCAATTATATCGACAAAATGCAGGTGGACACGATGAGCAGTTATCCGCTTACCATTTCTAAAAACGGTATTAATCTTGACAATATTATGTCAATGGATTGGCAAAACAGCGGGGAAAAATTCACTGACAAGCAAAAGGTGTATTTGCAGAAGGTTATGGAAAGGATGCAAAATTTGCGCAAAATAAACACCATTACCAAAGAGTACATTGACGAGGTGATAAAACCTATTGAGCAAAATAAACAGCTTTGCCACGGCGTGTCGTATGAATCAGACATGGAAATAAACGCTTATTCAAAAACGATTATTAACAATAATTTTCATAGCAAAATAAGCAATTCTATGTTTATTCAGCTGATTGACAACGATGACTATTTGCTTAATCAATACGATTGTTTAAGGGGCAATTTGCCAAGAGAATATGACGAAGCGGTTATTGTGGTGGACGAATACAATAGGATAAGCGACATTAGCGCAAAAATGTTGGGTTTGGACGCAACTGCGGATAGCATAAGCTTTGACGAAATTATGGAGTTGACGTTTAGAGTGGTCACCAACCACGATTTATATACCTTTAACGGCGTAAAATATTCTAAGAGTGAAATTAAATTCAACGACTTTAATTTATTGCACAACATTACTTATGAAAATTCAGTGGAGGAAGGTCATCATGGTTTTGACCTAAAAATTGTAGGGATTTTACGGCCCAACCGAGACACCACGACGGGTTTTATGACTTCGTCGCCTATTGGCTACACCCACAAGCTAATAAGTCACCTTATTGATTTAGAGCAAAACGAGGAAACTCGAAGCGAAGTCGCAGCCGCGCAGGCGGCAAATACCGCAACAAATGTTTTAACAGGGCTTCCTTTTGATACGCCAAGGGCCTTTAGCGACAACGCAAAATTTTTGGGTTTGGATGATACGCCTACTGCTATTAAAATTTATCCCGTTAGTTTTGAAGCTAAAGACACAATTAAGGCGCAGTTGGACGCTTACAATCAAGGTAAATCGGAAGAAAAGCAAATTATTTACACAGATATGATGCAGTTGTTTGTCACCATTTTAAACAATATGGTAGACGGGATAACGTATGTTTTATTGGCATTAACGGCTGTATCCTTAGTGGTAAGTAGCGTTATGATAGGCATAATTACCTATGTGTCGGTGTTGGAGCGCACTAAGGAAATTGGTATTTTGCGAAGTATTGGCGCGCGCAAAGTGGATGTTTCGAGAGTGTTTAATGCCGAAACGCTCATTATCGGTTTTGTCGCCGGCGTGTTGGGGGTGGGCATCGCCTATTTGTTGGGGATACCTCTAAACTTGCTGTTGCTGCATTTAGTTGACATAAGAGGGCTTGTTGCCATTAATCCAATTCATGCTTTAATACTTGTTGCAATAAGTATGAGTTTGACGCTAATTGCCGGTCTTGTGCCCAGCAGAATTGCCGCAAAACGTGACCCAGTAATTGCGTTGAGGACAGAATAGCCACATAGATATGCATAAAGTGCTTGACGAAAATAGTAAAAAGTAGTACTATTTAAACAATTGAAAAATACTCTATCAAGAGTGTCGGAGGGAACGGACCCAGTGAAGACACAGCAACCTATTGCATAAGTAATTTAGGTGCTAAATTCCGCTAAACGGCAAATAGCCGTGTTGGAAAGATAGGGGCAAGATAAACTTTTTGTCCCGCTATTAAATGCGGGATTTTCTTTTAAAAAAAAGCGTAAAAAGCGCGTAAAAAGCCATAATTAAAAGGAAGAAAAATGAACAACGAAAGAAGATTTTTTACAAGTGAAAGCGTGACAGAAGGTCACCCTGACAAAATGTGCGACCAGATAAGCGATGCAATTTTGGACAGTATTATCGAAAAAGACAAAGACGCTCGTGTGGCGTGCGAAGTGATGTGTTTTACCGGTACTGTTTTGGTAGCAGGGGAAATTACAACGCATTGCTATGTAGACATACCGAGTATTGTTAGAAAAACCGTTATAGATATAGGTTACACACGGGCAAAATTCGGTTTTGACGGCAACACATGCGCCGTTTTAACAAGCATTAACGAGCAGAGCAAAGATATTGCTTTAGGGGTAGACAGCAGTAAGGAATATAAAAACAGCGGAGAGGAAAAGGACAGATTGGGTGCTGGCGACCAAGGAATGATGTTTGGGTTTGCGTGCGATGAGACGCCTGAACTTATGCCTTTGGCGCATATTTTAGCAAACAAAATATGTAAAAGGTTAGCGCAGGCGCGTAAAAGCGGCGAATTAAACTATTTGCGTCCTGACGGAAAAGCACAAGTTACGGTAGAGTATCAAGGGGATAAACCGTTAAGAGTAGATACAGTAGTGGTGTCTGTTCAACATGCGCCAAAAACTGATAAACTCTCGTTAGAAAAGGATATAAAACAGCTTATAAAGGAAGTAGTGCCAAATTTCCTTTTAGACGAAAAAACAAATTATTATATAAACCCAACAGGCAGTTTTATAATTGGAGGACCGCTGGGGGATACTGGGCTTACTGGTAGAAAAATAATTGTAGACACATATGGCGGTTACTGCCCGCATGGCGGCGGCTCATTTAGCGGCAAAGACCCCACAAAAGTGGACAGAAGCGCGGCGTACATGTGCCGATATATATGCAAAAATATCGTGGCAGCAGGATTAGCAAAACGAGTACAGTTGCAAGTCAGTTACGCAATCGGCATGGCAAAACCGATTAGTATCAGTATCAACAGTTTTAATACCGGCTTAATCACAGACAGAGAGTTGGAAAATTTGGTTGTTAAAAACTTCGATTTGCGTCCTAAAGCAATTATCGAAAAACTTGACTTGCTTAATCCTATTTACAAAAAAACAGCTTGTTACGGTCATTTCGGGCGGGAAGAGTTTCCATGGGAAAAAACAGATATGGCGCAGTCGCTAAAAAAACAGACGAAAATCTAAAAAAAGCGGTAAAAATATGCGCCTTTTACATATAAAAATGTTACAATAAATTAATGACGCTAAAAGGCACAGTAGAAAACATAATATTTTATAATAACGAAAACGGTTATTGCGTTTTAGAGTTGGTTTCCGCAAACGACGGCGGCGAGTATACCTGTGTAGGAAATATGCCCATTGTTACTGTGGGAGAGGAACTAACTTTAGAGGGCAAATTTGTCACGCATCAAAGGTTTGGCGAACAGTTTTTGGTGGAAAAAATAGTTTGTTCCGCACCCGACAGCATCGAAGGGTTGATAAAGTATCTAAGTAGCGGTCTTATTAAAGGTGTGGGTCCTGTGACGGCGCAAAACATTGTGGACAAGTTTAAGGGAGATACGGTAGAAATAATCAAAAATAATCCTTTGCGGTTGGCCGAGATAAAAGGCATAAGCAAGGCAAAAGCTCTGACTATCTCTAATTGTTTTGCCGAGCACATCAAAATGCAGGAACAAATAATGTTTTTGCAAAGTTATAATATAAGCAACAATACTTCTATTAAAATTTATAATGCGTATAAGGAAAACACACAGAGGATACTAAACAAAAACCCTTATAAGCTTATTGATGACATAGACGGAATAGGTTTTATCACCGCTGATAAAATAGCGCAAAGGATGGGCATAGCAAAGGACAGCGAGTTTAGGGTAAGAGCGGCTATTGTATATTGTTTAAAGGAAGCAGCTGAAAAGCAAGGCAACACTTATTTGGAAGTGGAAGAAGTTAATAAACAGCTAAGTGGAATACTTGATTTAAATATAATTGATTATAGCCACTTGCTGGAAAAAACATATGAGAATTTACAATTTGATTTATTATGCAAGATAGTTTTTGACGGAGAAAAGCGTTGCATTGCCCTTTCAAAATACTTTAATATCGAAAAAGCTATTGCTGCATCTTTTATTAAGTTAAAGTACGGTGCTATCCCGATAAATGTCGATACGTTATTTCTTATTGACGAATTTGAGCGGATTAATAATATAACCTTCCATAAAAACCAAAGAGAAGCAATTAAAAGTGCTGTCGAAAACGGCGTTACTGTCATAACGGGCGGACCAGGTACAGGCAAAACGACAATTATAAAATGTATCAGTTATATTTTTGATTCGTTAAAACTTAAGGTGGAATACTGTACCCCCACCGGTAGAGCGGCAAAACGGCTGAGCCAGTCAACAGGTCAGGAAGCAAAAACAATACATCGAATGCTTGGCATGGAATTTAGCGGCGGATTGTTGCGTTTTGCTTATAATAAATTCAACAAGCTGTCCGCCGATGCTGTGATTGTGGACGAGCTGAGCATGGCGGACGTTGTCATAATGAATAGTTTATTAAACGCCGTTAAGGACGGTTGCCGCTTGGTTTTGGTGGGAGACAAGGACCAGCTACCCAGTGTTGGGGCAGGTAACGTGCTTAGTGACGTAATAAAAAGTCAACTTATTGAAATAAAATATCTTACTCATATTTATCGTCAGTCAGAAGACAGTTTGATTATTACCAACGCTCATTTGATAAATCAGAGCAAGATGCCTGTTGTGGACAACGAAAGCAGGGACTTTTTTGTGTCCTATAAAGATAATCAGGAAGATATACTTAATTCTGTCACCGCCTTAGTGCATTCTCGTCTGCCAAAATTTACAGAGGTAAAATCAACGGATATTCAGGTGTTGTGTCCTCTTAAAGGGGGCGTTGCGGGCGTTAACAATATCAACACGCAACTGCAAAGATTATTAAACCCCAGTGACCGTAGCAAAGCGGAAGTAAAATTTGGCAATACTGTTTTTAGAGTGGGCGACAAGGTTATGCAGACTCAAAACGATTACGAATTAGAGTGGGAAAAATTAAACGATGACGGAACTATCGAACAGGGTACCGGCGTCTATAACGGTGATATAGGGTTTATTATAAAAATTGAAAAAGCAGCAAACCTGATTTTAATACGATTTGAGGACAACAGAGTTGCTAAATATAATTTTGAAGGGTTGGAAAATATAAAGTTGGCGTATGCTGTTACTATTCATAAAAGTCAGGGCAGCGAGTTTGATGTGGCTGTTATTGCCGTTACTAACGGGCCGCCTTCTATATTAAACAAAAATTTGCTTTATACGGCAGTCACACGTGCAAAAAAAACGGTGGTTCTGATTTGCAGCAAAAGAGTTATGGGCATGATGGTAAAAAACAATTATGTCAAACAACGCACAACATTATTAAAAAAGTTTTTAATAGAGGAAAATAATAAGTATGTCTCTCTTTACTCCCACACAATTGTTTGATGCACATAAATTTACTTGTGCTGTTTGCAATAAAGATATTTTTGACGAAAAATACTTTTGTCAGAACTGCTTTAATACGCTGCCCTTCAACAATGCTAAAACGTGCAAATTATGCGGCAGCAAGTTAGTGGGGGAAAACGATTATTGCGCACATTGTAAACCGGGACGCTCTTTTTACGAAAAAGCTTTTTCTTCCTTTGATTATGACGGCGATATAATATCCTTAATGTATGCTTTTAAATACGGCAACGCCAAATTTCTTGCGGAGGTGTTTGCAAAATATATGGCAAATACTTATCTAAACGCTGATTTAAAAGTGGATATGGTAGTCGCAGCGCCTCTTTCCGTTAAGTCTTTGCTTAAAAGAGGTTATAATCAGTCGCTGCTGCTTGCTCAATCCTTTTGCAATTTAGCAAATTTGCCGCTGATAAAAGATAATCTAATAAAGATAAAGGATACAGTTCAACAGGAAAAACTAAACAATTATGAGCGGCGAAAAAGCCTTATGGGCGCATTTGCATTAACAGAAGGCAAAGTATTTGAAAACAAAATTATTATTGTAATTGATGACGTAAAAACTACAGGCACTACACTAAACCGTATTGCTAAAACGCTAAAAAAAGCAAAAGCAAAAAGAGTTTACGGCTTGACGGCAGTGTCTTCAAGGGACAAAACCATTACCGGAACAAAGCGGAGGTAAAAATGAATAATAAAAAGTTACTTAAACAACTGGAAAAAAAGGCAGTGTTTGTGGAAAAATTAGCACAGACTTACGCCGAAAAAACCGATTCGGAATTAAAAGCGACAACGCCGTGGCTCAAAAAGCGTTTAAGCGAAGGCGAAAGCTTAGATGATATTCTGCCCGATGCTTTTGCAGTAGTCAGAGAAGTATCAAAGCGTGTATTAAATATGTACCACTTTCATGTGCAGGTATTAGGCGGTATTGCTTTGCATCAAGGACGCATAACGCAAATGACGACAGGCGAGGGCAAAACTCTTGTCGCAACAATGCCTGCATACTTAAACTCCCTAACGGGCGAAGGTGTTCATATTGTTACGGTAAACGATTATTTGGCAAAGCGTGACGCAGAGTGGATGGGCAAGATTTATAAGTTTTTAGGTGTATCTGTCGGCGTCATTTATGCGCAAATGCCACAAAAAGAAAGACACGAAGCATATCAGAGCGATATTACCTACGGCACAAACAACGAGTTTGGTTTTGATTATTTGCGTGATAATATGGCGGTCAGCAAACAGCAATTAGTACAAAGAGGGCTAAATTTCGTAATTATCGACGAGGTGGACAGCATCTTGATTGACGAAGCACGCACGCCGTTGATTATTAGCGGCGGAGGCAATAAGAGCAACGAGATGTATATTTCCGCAAACAAATTTGCAAAGACACTTAACCGTGGCTTTGAAAAAGCAGGTGACGAAAAGGGCAAACTGGAATCTCTTTCCGAAGGCTTTGATGAGGAGTTAGAAAACGAATACGATGTTCTTGTCACCGAAAAAGAAAAATCTGTGCGGCTTACTATCAGCGGTATAGCAAAGGCAGAACGATATTTTAATGTTGAAAACCTTTCTGACGTGGATAATACCGAGTTAAACCATTATATCAATCAATCCTTAAAAGCAATATTTATTATGAAACGTGACGTTGACTATATTGTGGAAAATGGTGAAGTAATTATTGTTGATGAGTTTACAGGACGCAAAATGATAGGCAGGCGGTTTAACGGCGGATTGCATCAGGCAATAGAAGCAAAAGAAGGGGTCAGGATAAGAGAAGAAAGCAAAACTTATGCGACAATTACTTTCCAAAACTTGTTTAGAATGTACAAAAAAATGAGCGGTATGACAGGTACGGCAAAGACAGAAGAGGGAGAGTTCAATTCAATTTATAATATAGACGTTGTAGAAATTCCCACAAACAAACCTATGATAAGAGTGGACTATAACGATGTTTTGTATTCTACCCGCAAAGGCAAGTTGCGCAACATTGTGGAAGATATAGCAGAACGAAACAAGACAGGACAACCGCTTTTGATAGGTACTATTAGCGTTGAAGCCAGCGAAGAGCTAAGTAAAATGCTTTCGCTTAAACGCATAAAACATAATGTTTTAAACGCCAAAAACCATGCGCGCGAGGCGGAAATTGTTGCACAAGCAGGCAGGTTAAATGCTGTTACCATAGCAACCAATATGGCAGGACGTGGGACGGATATTCTTTTGGGCGGAAATCCTGAGTTTATGGCAAGACAGGAAATGGAAAAACAAGGCTATGAGTTAGAGCAGATACAAACTGCCACCAGTTACGCCGAAGGCACGGAGGAAGAAGAAAAGTTAAAGGAGATTTACCGCTGTTTATACAATAAACATAAAGAGGTAACAGATACCGAAAAAGCTAAGGTTGTTGAATTGGGTGGATTGCATATTATAGGCACCGAGCGGCACGAGAGCCGTCGCATTGACAATCAGTTGAGAGGACGCAGCGGACGGCAAGGCGACCCGGGCAGTAGCGTATTCTTTATTAGTTTAGAGGACGATTTGGCGCGGCTGTTTGGCGGCGAAAGACTTAAAGGGGTAATGTCCTTTTTCAAATGGGATGAAGATGAGCCGATAACGCAGCGCATTATTACTAAAACAATAGAAAACGCACAGAAAAATATTGAAAGCAGATACTTTGCAATGCGCAAACAGGTTTTACAATACGATGACGTAAACAATATGCAACGCAAAATTATATATGCCGAGCGTGCTAAGGTGCTTGAAGGCAAAGACATACACAGCGAAGTGCTAAAAATGGCGGAGGGGTATTGCCGAAAAGCACTTGAGGATGCAACGGACGCAAACCCAGACAGTCGCAAATGGAACTTTGACCGCATTAACCGTATTTTATATCAAAGATACTTGCCCAACACAAATAATTTTTTGACGGAAGATATGAAAGTACTTGCCGCAAAAGAAATTTTGGCAGAAATGACAAAAAAAGTTCAAGATTTGATTGAAGAGCGAAATATTAATAGTGACGAAGAATTAGACTTTAAAGAGGTGGAACGCTACATTCTTTTGAGAGTAATTGACGAAAAGTGGATGAACCATATAGACGATATGGAGCAAATGCGTAAAGGCGTTGGTTTAGCGGCGATAGGACAGCAAGACCCTGTGGCTTTTTATAAAAAACAGGCTTACGAAATGTTTGAAGAGCTTATGACAGATATCCAGTATTCTACTGTACGGCTGTTGCTTTTTGCGAAAATCAAACGTGTAGAAAGAACGGAAGTTGTACCTCAAAAGAAAGGCTTAGAGGATAATCCTAATTTATCATTAAATCGTCCTTGTCCTTGCGGAAGCGGCATGAAGTATAAAAATTGCTGCGGCAAAGAGGAAGCAAAAAGACTTAAAGAGGAATACAGAAAAAACAAAAAAATAAGTAAAAAAGGAGAGTGATAAGTTTGATAAATGTTGACGAACAAAAGTTGATATTAAAAGAGATAACAGCAAAACTAAAGGGAGCGGGTGAGTCTCTTTGACCCGATTAATCTTAAAAAACAGGTAGCGGGATATAAACAGCTTACTTTAGCGGATGATTTTTGGCAGGACGTTTCTGCCGCTCAAAAAATCAGTCAACAGCTTAAACAAGCCGAGTACAAATTAAGCAATTATTCAAAGCTTTGTAAGGATTTAAACGCCGTCGAGGAGATGATAGAGCTTTTTGCTGACGATGAGGAATTATTAAAGGAAGCGGCAAAGGAAATAGCTGTTTTAGCCGAGCGTGTGGATGCTCTGCATTTAGCTACTCTTTTAAAAGGTAAATACGATGCAAATGATGCAATTTTGACCTTGCATGCTGGAGCGGGCGGCACCGAAGCTATGGATTGGGTAAATATGCTGTATCGCATGTATGTCAGATATGCCGAGCGGGTGGGATACAAAGTTGCAGAAATTGACAGGTTAGACGGCGAGGAAGCAGGCATAAAAAGCGTTACCTTTAATGTAAGCGGCGAATATGCTTACGGCTACTTGAAGGCGGAAAAAGGAGTTCATCGACTTGTACGGATAAGCCCTTTTGACTCAAACAAACGGCGGCACACAAGTTTTGCTTCGTTAGAAGTAATGCCGATATTAGAGAGCGATAACGAAATCGAAATAAACGAAAAAGACTTAAAGGTAGATACCTTCCGCAGCAGCGGCGCAGGCGGTCAGCACGTAAACAAAACAGAAAGCGCAATAAGGATAACGCACTTGCCCACCGGTATTGTGGTAAGCTGTCAAACGCAACGCAGTCAAATTCAAAATCGAGAATACGCGCTAAAAATGCTTAAAAGCAAATTAGTTGAAATTAAGGAAAGACAGCAAATGGAAGAAGCTGCGGCTATTAAGGGGGACATAAAAAAAATAGAGTGGGGCAGTCAAATACGCAGTTATGTTTTTTGTCCGTATACTATGGTTAAAGACCACCGGACGGGTTTTGAAAACGCAAACATAGAAGACGTTATGGATGGCAACATTCAGTCTTTTATTGAGGATTATTTAAGCAAGGCAATTTAATGATAAACAATAACAAAAAAGAAATACCAGATATCCTAAAAAAAGAAGATATAACAGTATTGGGTATCGAAACAAGTTGTGACGAGACAGCTTGCGCTGTCGTAAAAAATGGCAGGGAAGTTTTGAGCAACGTTATTTTAAGCCAAATAGATATTCATAAGCTTTATGGCGGCGTTGTGCCGGAAATTGCCAGCAGGAATCACGTTGAAGCTATCGAAAAAGTAGCTGATAAGGCATTACAAGAAAGTGGAAAAACATTCGACGAAATTGATATTATTGCTGTCACTTATGGGGCAGGGCTTGTAGGGGCGTTGCTGGTAGGCGTGTCTTTTGCAAAAGGTTTGGCACAGACTACCAATAAGCCGCTTATTGCGGTAAACCATATAGAAGCGCACATTTGCGCCAATTACTTAACTAATCCGCAATTAACGCCTCCTTTTTTATGCTTGTTAGCAAGCGGGGGTCATACCGCGATTGTTAAGATAAAGGGGTATACTCATTACGAAATTTTGGCAAGTACCGTTGATGACGCAGTGGGCGAAGCTTTTGACAAAGTTGCGCGCGTGTTAGGTTATCCTTATCCGGGTGGTCCAAACATTGACAAATTTGCAAAGTCAGGAAAAAACATTTATAAATTGCCTAACGTGGTGATAAAAAACGGAAATTTTTCCTACAGCGGTTTAAAAACGGCAGTAATAAACACCCTGCACAACTATCAGCAAAAAGGTTTGATGGTAAACAAGGAAGATATGTGTGCAAGCTTTACTCATGCGGCAATTGACGGTTTAGTGGAACGTTGTCAATTTTTTTTAAAACAGCATAATCTTAAAAAAGTGGCTGTAGCAGGCGGAGTGGCTGCAAACAGCTATCTAAGACAAAAAGTTAAAGAAATAGAATATGTCGATGTTTACCTCCCTGAAAGGGTGTATTGTACCGACAATGCCGCAATGGTGGCAAGTATAGGATATTTTTTATTTAAGGAAAATAAAGATATAGCATCCCTTGATTTAAATGCCGCCCCCACTCTTAAACTAAGGGGCAAAAAACCGCAATAATTTTGTTTTAAAAATGTTGCGTTGCTAATTAATCATAAGTAATAAAGCTTTGCATATTTTGTTGTTAAACGTCTTTACCGATAAAAAATCCAGTAGAATTATTTAAATAAAACAAGTACGACTGCGTTAACAAAAACATAATATATATTATGCTAAAAAGTTATTAAAAATTAAAGCGGTTATATTATGCATAAAAAACCCATACGAATGTGTATTATATCAAGATTTGCATTATAATTATACAGACTTTAATTTTCGTTAGTTAATTTTTTTTAATTTAAACAATAATCGCAAAATAGGCTTGACTTAAATTTTATGATAGTCTAAAATATAAATTGTTGAGGTAGTTTATGGCTATGTCGATGCAAATAATGCATAAGCTAAGTTTAAAACAACGGTAACACCGACTACCTTTTGGGTAGTCATTTTTTATTAGAAATAACATTCTGTCTGGAGGAATGAAGTAATGAAATTTATCAAAAGAGAAACATTAAAACAAAAACCCGATTTTAATCAACTTGTATTTGGAAAATACATGACTGATTATATGCTCGAAATGGACTGGGAAAACGGAAAATGGGGCGAAATGAAAATTGTGCCATACGCAGATTTATCCTTGAGTCCCGCCTCGATGATACTGCACTACGGTCAAGGTATCTTTGAAGGTGCAAAGGCTTTTAAAAATGAGAAAGGCAAAATCACGCTATTCCGTATTGACGCAAACTTAAACCGCATGAATAAGTCGGCTATAAGGATGTCTATGCCTACTTTTGACGTAGAGCAAGTAAAAAAAGGCATTGAGAAGTTGGTTTCTATCGAAAGAGAATGGATACCCACAGGCGAAGGTCAAGCGTTGTATCTGCGTCCTACCATGATAGCGACGGAACCTACTATCGGCGTAAAAACCTGTATGCATTTCAAGTTTTATGTGATTTGCTGCCCAGTTGCAAGCTATCTTACCGGCATTAACAGTCTGTGCAAAATTATGATAGAAGACAAGTACGTAAGAGCATGCATAGGCGGCACAGGCGAAGCAAAGTGTGTGGGCAATTACGGCGCAAGCTTTTTAGCTATGGAAGAAGCAAAAAAGAAGGGATACAGTCAAGTATTATGGTTGGATGTAAACCATAAATACGTGGAAGAAGTAGGCACGATGAACGTTATATTTGTTATTAACGGCGAAGTTGTTACTCCCTCTTTAAGCGGAAGTATTCTTCACGGAATAAACCGCGACAGCGCAATTACTATCTTAAAAGGCAAAGGGTATAAGGTACGTGAGGAGTTTATTGATGTTGCTGACCTTCTTAAAGCAGTAAAAGACGGAAGCCTTACCGAGATGTTTGGCGTAGGTACTGCAGCAATTGTAAGTCCAGTTGGAGTATTAGGTTACGAAGGAAAGGATTACACGATAGGCAACAACGAAGTAGGACCAGTCAGCAAACTTCTGTTTGAGGAAATGATGGGCATCCAAAGAGGCAAATTACCTGACAAATACGGATGGGTAACAGAAATTAAAGACTAATATCGTTTTCAAACGTTGAAGGAGAACAATAAATGGAAAAAGTTAAGGTTGACTTTGAGGCCTGCAAAGGTTGCGGATTGTGCGTTATGGCTTGTCCAAAAAAATTAATGCAAATAGGCAGCAAGAGCAACAATAAAGGTTATTTTGTAGTAGAGTGCTCCGATCAGAATGCCTGCATAAGTTGCACATCCTGCGCGCGCATGTGTCCCGACAGCGCATTGGAGGTAAGCAAATGAGCAAAAAGATTTTAATGAAGGGCAATGAAGCTATTGCCGAAGGCGCAATTAGAGGCGGTTGCAGATATTTTTTTGGATATCCTATTACTCCGCAAAACGAAATACCCGAATATATGAGCTGGAGAATACGTGAAGTTGGCGGTGATTATATACAGGCAGAGAGCGAATTAGCGGCAATAAACATGGTTTACGGCGCAGCAGGAGCAGGAGCGAGGACTTTGACAAGCAGTTCCTCTCCGGGTTTAAGCTTAAAGCAAGAAGGCATAAGCTACATCTGCATGGCGGAATTGCCCTGCGTGCTAGTAAATATGACACGTAGCGGTCCTGGTTTAGGCGGTATTCAGCCTTCACAAGGCGATTATTTTCAGACGGTAAAGGGCGGTGGACACGGAGATTATAAAATGCTGACATACGCTCCCAGCACCGTTCAGGAAGCTGTGGATATTTTATACGATGCTTTCGACAAGTCGGAAAAATACCGTGTACCTGTATTTATTTTGGGAGACGGACTGTTAGGACAGATTATGGAACCTGTTTCCTTTAAACCTATGAAGGAAATGCCAAATCCAAACACTAAGGATTATGCTACAACTGGCAAACATCATGGCAAGGAAAGACGCATAGTAAACAGCTTGTACATAGAGCCAGAGATATGCGAACCAAAAAATTTAGAATTACAAAAAAAGTATAAGCTTTTAGAAGAAAAAGAAACTCTGTGTGAGGAATATTTGTGTGACGACGCCGAAATAATAATTACAGGTTTTGGCACTGTAGGCAGAATAATTCGCACAGCGGTGGATGACTTAAGGGCAAGAGGCATTAAAGTGGGTATGATTCGTCCCATTACTATATTCCCCTTCCCTGGTGAAGTATATAAAAAGTACGCAAATAAACAAAGTGTAAAATTATTTTTAGACGTCGAGTTAAACGCCGGTCAGATGATAGAGGACGTAAAGCTGAATGTTGCAGGTAAAAAACCGGTAGAATTTTTAGGCAGACTCGGCGGATACGTAGTTTCTCCTGAGGAAATTATCGAAAAAGTCATGGAGGTAATAAAGTAATATGCAAACAGTATATAAAAAATCCGAAATGCTTACAAGTAATCCCACGCATTATTGCCCTGGTTGCACACACGGAATTGCGCATAAACTTATTGCCGAATCGGTAGTAGAATTAGGTTTAATGGATAATGTTATTGGCGTTGCACCGGTAGGTTGCGCAGTTTTTGCTTATAATTATTTCAATTGTGATATGCAGGAAGCCGCACACGGCAGAGCACCTGCAGTAGCCAGTGCAATTAAGCGTGTACATAAAGATGTGGCAGTGTTTTCCTATCAAGGCGACGGCGACTTAGCAAGCATTGGTATGGCAGAAATTGTTCATGCTGCTACAAGAGGCGAAAACATAACTGTTGTTTTTATCAACAATGCAATATACGGAATGACAGGCGGACAAATGGCGCCTACCACTCTTGAAGGTCAAAAAGCTACAACTTGCATTTACGGAAGGCAACCACGAAGCGAAGAGGGCGACGTTGTAAACGGCAATCCTGTACGTGTTGCCGAATTATTGGCGACGTTAGACGGTCCAGCTTATATCGAGCGTGTTATGCTTACCGATCCAGCCAACGTAATGAAAGCAAAAAGAGCAATTAAAAAAGCGTTTGAATATCAAATGGCAAAAAAAGGTTTTACCTTTATAGAGGTTATGTCAAGTTGTCCTACAAACTGGTATACTTCTCCCATAGACGCATTAAATATTGTGAAAACTCAGATGATAAAAAAATATCCCTTAGGTGTATTTAAGGATATTGGCAGGGAGGCAAAATAATGGAAAGCAGAATTGTTATTTCAGGTTTTGGCGGACAGGGTGTTTTGACAATAGGTAAATATATTGTTTACGGCGGGATGAACGCCCAAAAGGAAGTATCTTGGATGCCTTCTTATGGTCCAGAAATGCGCGGCGGCACAGCAAGTTGTTCTGTCGTTGTAAGCGACAGACAGGTAGGCAGTCCTATTGTGACTATGGCTGATGCTGTTGTGGTTATGAATAAGCCGAGTTTGTCAAAATATTTGCCAAAAGTAAAAAAAGGCGGCACAATACTTATAAACAGCAGTTTGATAGATACAAAAGCGGATAGACAGGACATTAATGTTGTTTATGTGCCCGCAAACGATTTGGCGGTAGAGTGCGGCAGCGCAAGGAGTGCTAACATAGTGATGTTTGGTGCTTTTGTAAAGAAAGTAGGCGTAATTACATACGAAAATGCTATTTCGGTATTAAATGATAGCTTCGCAAAAAAGCCTGCAGTACTCGAGACGATACTGAAATGCTTCGAAAGAGGTTATAACTTAGATTAATACTTAGGGGGTCAGATGAGAGACTATTCGAAAAAAACTGTAAAAGTAGAAGATATATTAAATTTAGTTAAATCTGATATGAAAGTCGCTGTTGGCGATGCCTCTGTTGAGCCTCAAGGGTTTATGAGCAATCTTCACACAATTGCCGACAGGGTAAAAAATGTGGAAGTTTGGACTTGTTTGCAAATGCGCAGTTATCCTTTTATGGAAAACGCAAAATATGCGGATAGTTTTAAGGTAAGGTGTTTGTTTTTTAGCAAGCCAACACGCGAAGCGTCAAAAATTATGGATGTGAGCTATGTGCCCACTCACTTGCGGCACACCGCACGCAACTTATGCGCACAAGGCGTACCGGATATATTCATTGGTAGTTGTTCTGCTCCTAACGAGCAAGGGCTTATGTCTATAAGCATGTCTAATATATATTCCACCTCCGTCATTAAGGAAGTTAAGGCGGCGGGTAAAATAGTAGTGATGGAAGTAAACAAAAAAATGCCTTTTGCATACGGCGAAAATTGCGTGAGTATTGACGACATCGATTATATTGTTCCCGTTGATT
>ENA-UOOR01002685-UOOR01002685.1-fermentation-metagenome-genome-assembly--contig:-NODE-2685-length-17428-cov-3.363898_pt1 | contig 17428 bp, 13 predicted proteins | sample MGYA00245780_ERZ724029 | MGnify/ENA primary metagenome ERZ724029 (study PRJEB28704, sample SAMN03018315) | fermentation metagenome | biome: anthropogenic terrestrial biome; feature: soil; material... | reverse complement strand
CTAACCAGGAGATGGTCGCCGCAGTCGCTTCCGTCTCCGCCAAGTTCACCACGATTTTATCTGCTCCATCGGTATTCAGCATGCTCTGAGCATAACTTAGGGGCAGCATAATATAGACATTGTCTGCGTCAGAATTTCCGACCGAAAAGGCCCCGCTTACTTGCAGATTACCGGCGTTATACGCCCCGTCTAAAGTAGTCGCCATCAGGGAAACCCACTCATCTTCTTCTAGCTTCAGCTTCTGCATGACACCTTTCCCGAGCAGGACCCGATCCACGTCACCCTCAAAAAGGTTGGTGCCGCTGACCAACGTAATATTCTGACTCTGGCTGCTCCCCGGTTCGATCCCAGACCCCGAAACAATCGTGCTGGCTTCTTCGGTGCCTATAATTCCGTAAACAGCCAATTCCGTAGAAATCCCGGTCACATCGGCATTTTCCCCTAAGATTGCTTTAATCTTTGCGATCTCTTCTCCACTCAAGAGCTGCCGTTCATGATCCGTATTCTCCCAGTAACCTGGTTTCGCGATCTGCAGATTGCCATATTGCATCACTGACATCATCGTCAAACCTTCAAAAGTACCGGTAATATAACCCTTCACTAAGAATAAGACCGTCACACTAATGAAGATAATTATGATACACAGCAGCGACCGGCGCTTGTTTCTGAGCACATTACGCCAAGCAATCTTCCACATTTTCCACGCCCACTTTCACGGTTAATACCCCGTCTTTGATCTGGTAAACCCGTTGTGCATATTGGTTCAAAGTCAAATCGTGACTGACCATCACGACCGCTACCCGGTATTTCTGATTGAGTTCCAACATTAAGCGGATAATTTTCCGTCCGGTCTCCGAATCCAGATTACCGGTGGGTTCATCGGCCAAGATTATTTCCGGTCGGGTCACCAGCGCCCGCGCCACCGCCACTCTCTGTTTTTGACCACCGGAAAGCTGGGAAGGCAAGCGCTTGATTAATTCGTCCAAACCCACCTGGGACAAAACCGCTTGGACTCTTTTCCGTCGTTCTTGATAGCCAACTTTTTGCAACAACAAAGGATACTCCACATTCTCCCCGACCGTTAAGACCGGAATCAACTCAAAGGACTGAAAGATCAGCCCAATTTTGTCCCGGCGGATCACTGTACGTTCCCGGTCGGATAAGCTGCCCAATGGATACTGGCCAAGATAAATTTCACCCGTGGTCGGCTGATCGACCCCGGAAAGGAGGTTGAGTAAAGTAGTCTTTCCGCTACCGGAAGGACCATTGATGATTAGAAAATCGCCGGCTTTAATCTCAAAATTAATCTTGCGGAGGGCATACACCTGTTCCGCCTCGGTCGCGTAGATCTTCTCCACCGCCTCCGCCCTTAAAATCACCATTGCTCTCACTTCCTTACTGCCATCTTTTGCTTAGAAAATACTAGTTTGTAGCCAGCGTGAGCGACTTCTTACTTTTAAGTATAAAGAAAGCACAGATTTTTCTCTTCCCCGCGGGGATGGAAATCTCTGTGCTAATCCGGAGGAAATCATCTCCCCCAAAAGGAGGAAATGAGACATCCATAAGGCTTAATATATATCACTTGCGCTCGTTCATCCATTCCTTGGCCCATGGACTTTGCGGGTAAATCGCCAACGCTTTCAAGAAATAGCCTTGGGCCTTATCTTCCTTTTTCAATTTTCGGTAAGCCACACCCAGCCAAAGATTGGAAAGAAATAGATCGTGCTCGTCAGTACTTCTCAAGGCTTTCTCCAGCGCCTTCACTCCCTTTTTCAGACTACCACCGGCAATCGCTGGCGCATTCAGGTAATATGTAGCCAGTGAAATAAAGGCGGGATAATTTTTTGAATCAAGACTGACCGCTGTATTCAGTAACTTTAGGGCTTGAGGACCTTTATTCGCTGTATAGAGCGCGCTTTTGTAGTCCATTAGCCGCATATATGCATCAGCGAGGAGCTGATGGGCTATACTGGAGCTTTTATTGGCTTCCAGCGCCTGCTCCGCCCAACGCTCACTCTCAGTAAAAGCCTGTTGAGCGCTGCGTCTGTCGCCTCTGGCTTCTTCTAATTCGGCGATCAGAAATTCAACCTTTGCCAGCCAGCAGTACTGCTCCGCACCGGCCGGCAACTGCAGAAAAAACGGCTTTGCCGCCAGTAAGGTCTCCTTGGCCTCGGCAAATGTGCCCTCCGCATTATAAAAAAGCTGTCGCCCCACTAAGTATTGGGCTACCCCCTGTTTCAATGGGTCCTCTTCGGCACCAGGTTCCATGCCGATCGCTGTCTGACCAAAGCAGAGCAGTAAACAGAGTATTAAAATAGCAGTAACCCTTCGGCCAAACCAATCCGCCTTTATGATCTTGTTCACTTCACTTTCTCCTCCTTTTTAATCCCAATACTGGTCATTCCTTTTAATTGGTCGCTTGAAAACTGACCGTAACCGTGGTTCCTTTTCCCCGGCTCGAAGTAATCGTAAGCTCACCACCAATCTCCGCCACCCGTTCCCGCATTCCTGATAATCCAAAGCAGCATTGACCGTAATCTTCGTGGAGAGCAAACCCCTGACCATCATCGCGGATGCGCAAGGTCCCCTTTCCCGGATGGGTAATCTCCATCTCCACCCGTACCAAGCGGGCCTTAGCATGTTTTACGATATTATTCAAAGCTTCCTGCGTCACCCGGTACAATCCAGTCTGAACGCTACTGCTTAAATTTTCCTCATTACCATTCAAGCAAGTCGTAATCCCCAATTTGTAACGAATACCATAGAGTCGGCTTAAACTCTCCAGCGCTTCATAGAACCCTTGCTCCCCAATGATCGGCCTTAACTCATAGATTAACAATCCCATCTCCTCTTGGGTCTCGGTAACCAACTCCCGTAGTTGCTTAGTCGACTTACGAAAAGCTTCCGGATCCTGCGTGCGTAAATACTCCAGCGTACTAAGGTGTAAACTGATGGCAAAAAGGTTTTGCGAGACCGAATCATGTAACTCGCGGGCTATCCGGTTTCTCTCCTTTAAAACCACGAGCTTTTGATTTTCCTGTTTCAGCCGAATTCTTTCCTCTTTTTCATGGGCATATACGAAGAAGAAGGCAACCATCACGGCGGAAATTCCTGCGCCGATACTATATGCCAGTCGCTGGCGAAAGGGGATCCAGTGGTAAACTAGACTAATGACCAGATAAAAAAGGGGGACACTAACAGGAAAAGCAAGACCCGCGTTCAGTAGTTGCCAGCGCTTTAACTGCGGGAAGAGATCCTGGACTAGTGTTCCTACTAATTCATTGCTGACCGTCAAGATAAAGCCAATCCCCAAACCGAAACCGATAATAGAAGGCCAGGCGAAAACCGAGTGGGGAAATCCATGATTGATTAAGACCACTGCCGCAGAGATCCCGCTACCAATCAGACCGCCTTTGGCACCGTCTTTGCAGAGCGCACGCAGATCCAATTTCATTGGTGTTCCTCCGTGGATGCCACTGAATCATAGAGGTTTGGTTCTGCTTTCGAAAAAACTTCCTCCATAAACACGGTGGGTTTTAATTCGTAGATCATGAGTCTCATCTCGGCCTGAATCTCCGCCAGTATCTGCTTAAGCTGTGTAAAAACCTTCGGTAAATCCTGCGGTTGATGTTCATCTAAGTAATCGATCGTGTTAAGATGTAGATTTACACCGTACAAGCTCTGGGCGATCGAATCATGAAGCTCGCGGGCAATTCTGTTTCTTTCCTCTAACACTAGCAACTTCTTATTCTCCTCTTCCAAACGGAGTCTCTCTTCGATCTCCCAGCTATAAACGAAAAACAGCCCGATCAAGGCCGTGAAGATCCCCACCGCCAGACTATACGGAACCAGCTCAGCCCTTACTAAACCGAAAGGTTGGAAAATATATGCAATCCCATAAAAAACCCCAAAACCGATCGGATAATCCAATAAAACATGAAACGGCAGACAACTACCTAAACCGGGTGAAAACTTAAGAACCAGCTTTGTTAGATATTCAATCGTAAAAGTTAAGGTAAACCCAACGCCCATCCCAAAAGCGGCAATGCGCAGCCACTCGAAGAGTTTACACGTTTTTTCTGCCAAGATGACCTGAAAGATCAGACCAATGCCGATCCCAAAGGCCCCTCCTTTAACCGCATCTTTTACAATCCCTTTCGTACTCAAAGCCGTAACATTCATTTCTTAAGCAACCCTTCTTTCATTGCTTTGATCACCGCCTGAGTACGGTCATGCACTTCCAACTTCCGGAGAATACTACTGACATGAGTCTTAATCGTACTCGCCGCAACATATAACTCGCTGGCAATCTCTTTATTCGTACGTCCTTGCGTCATCAGCGTTAGTACTTCTATCTCCTTCATCGTTAGTTGTTCGCCCACCGCTTCACTGCGCCGCACGCGCTCCATTAATTTTTTTGCAATCCGAGGGTGTAAAATCGCCTCTCCCGACTGGGCGGCGCGAATCGCCTCAACCAATTTAACTGGAGAAGAATCCTTCAAGAGATAACTTAGGGCCCCCGCTTCTATGGCTTCCAGTACTTCATCTTCTTCGGAAAAACTGGAGAGGATAATTACTTTCGCCTGCGGGCAATACTCCTGGATTTTTTTGGTTAATTCGACGCCACCCATGCTGGGTAGATGCAGATCGACGACGACAATCTCCGGCTGCAATGCTTGAATCTCCACTAAAGCCGTTTCGCCACTTCCAGCCTCACCCACAAGTTCGATCCCCTGTTGGGTCCCGAGAAAAGTCTTCAACCCTTCCCGGACAAAGGGATGGTCATCGACAATATACACTCTGATCAAACCGTACACCCCCAATGCCTTAATTATACTTGAACTACGCTCCCATTGCATCTACCGGATTTCCGATCTAAGTGCGAAAAAAGTAGGAGCTAAAAGCTCCTACTTTTGGGGGAGAAAGCGATTCGTACTAGTCCAAATTAGTCCAAGTTTTAGACCCATTAATTTATACTTCCTTGACAAAAGGCTTTCCTTCCCCTAAAACCCCGTCGATCACCGGCATCCATTTCCGAATGGGGATCTGCTGTGGGCACTTAGCCTCACATGCACCGCATTGGATACAGCGTGCCGCCCTAATATCATAGTCGGAGGACTTCTGCACCTCGTAGGCGTATCTCCACCAGTCATACTGCCCACGGGCGGTGTCCAGCTTATCATAGATCAGGCTGTCATTATAATTGGCAAAGTTGGCCGGGATATCAACGTTCTGCGGGCACGGCATACAATAACGGCAATTGGTACAATTAATCGCTGTTAGCTCCCGGTAGGCGTCACGTACCCGTTCATAGCGGGTCAACTCCTCAGGAGTAAGCATTCCCACCCGGGAGGAATCGGCCAAGGCGACGTTCTCCTCCACTTGGGCCATGTTACTCATCCCGCTCAAGACGGTCGAAACCTCCGGTTGGTTCCAAAGCCATGCCAAAGCCCAATCAGCTGCGGTCCGTTTTTCCGGGCTCTCATCCCAGATCGCTTGCACCGACGGGGGTGGCGCGACCAGTTTACCCCCCAGCAGCGGCTCCATGACTACGACCGCTAGACCTTTGGCGGCGGCATACTTAAGTCCCTTCATGCCCGCTTGGTTCTCCACATCCATGTAATTGTATTGAATCTGACACATCGACCAGTCGTAAGCATCCACAATTTCCTGGAAGCTCTCATAATTGTCATGAAAAGAGAAACCCAAGTAACGGAAGCGGCCACTGGCAATGGCCCGCTCAGCCCATTCCAGCACATCCAGATCGTACAGTTTCCGCCAGGATTTCTTGTTCAGGGAATGCAGTAAATAAAAATCGACATAGTCCAGATCCAAGCGTTGCAACTGCTCGTCCAAATAGCGATCAAAGTCCGCCGGCGTCTGCACCAGCCAGCTGGGGAGTTTGGTGGCGACTTTGACTTTTCCGCGGCAACCTCCTTTCAAGGCCTGACCCAGAAAAACTTCACTTTGGCCATCGTGGTAAGTATAAGCGGTATCCACATAGTTCAAACCGTGTTCAATGGCGTAATGAAGCATCCGCTTAGCTTCGCCTTCATCGATCTGGCCGTCTTTCTGGGGGAAACGCATCGCGCCGAATCCCAAAGCGGAGACACGAAAGTCCAGATTACCGAAGGGTCGATATTGCATCGTTATATCACTCCAATACCTTTTTGATTCCACCCCAATCCCATGCTGATAGGGATTGTTAATCAGGATTATTTTATTGCTTCCAGTTTACCATATTTTCAGACGTGTGTTGAGTTGTTTATATACTCCAACGGGGGTGCTTTTTTCACTCTCTTTAAACCCCCTTCTTCAACCTGACTAAACATACCTCACAACTTTGTTCCCCGCTATAATAGTGAGCGAATAAACAACCAGATAAAGATGGCGCCTGTAATCATTTTTAGACCAGTGCCCAAAAGGAAACCAATAAAGGTAGCTAAGGCAGCGTTAAATGCTTTTTTAGAATGTCGCTGTCATAGATTAATTCACCGACAAAAGCGCCGATCAAAGGGCCGAGGATCATCCCGCGCGGTCCCGTGAATAAACCGATGAGCATACCCACGGTTGCGCCGCGGGATCCTGCTTTCGTTCCACCAGACCGTTTCGTAAACCAAATCGGCGCCACACTATCAAGGATGGTTACGAAAATAGTAACGAGCAGACAGATGATTAAGGTGTTTGTTGTAATCCCGCTCCGGGAAGAGAAATGGGTAACGAGTAACCCGACCCATGCTAAAGGAATCCCCGGCAAAACCGGAAGGAAGCTGCCAAAAAAGCCAATAAGCAGGGCTGCTCCAGCTAAAATTAGGCGGACAAGATCCCCATTCATCGGTAGATGCACCTTTCTCCTTTAAAATTATTAATCTCACTTACAAGACTACAGGCTTCGCCTTTATCTTCTATTTAGGATTCGCTATTCAACAAACCCTCTTTCCGGGTCAACTCATCAGCAATCAACTCCGCCTGTTTTAAAACCGTCTCTGTCGCCAGCATCTGCATATCAGGCGGGTAACCATACTGCCGCAAGAGCCGTTTAACCACCACTTTCAGCTTTGCTTTAACACTCTCCTTAATTGTCCAATCAATGGAGGCATTATCCCTCACCTTTTGGTAGAGGACCACCGCCAGTTCCCGCAGTTTCTCCTTGCCCATGACTTCCCGTGCGCTTTCATTATTGGCGATCGCGGTATAAAAAGCGTACTCATAATCGGATAACCCCATTTCCTGTGGTTCTTGATCCATAGCTTGAATCTCTTTACCCAGGTTGATTAGTTCATCGATCACTTCAGCAGCGGTAATGATCTTATTGTGATACTTCGTAATGGAGTTCTCCAGCATTTCCATTAAGGTCTTGCTTTGAATCAGATTCTTTTTTGTACGGGCCTTAATCTCATCATTGAGGAGTTTCTTCAGGACTTCCAGGGCAATGTTCTTGTGCTGCATATTCTTGACTTCCAGTAAAAACTCATCGGAGAGGATGGAGATGTCCGGCTTTTTGATCCCGGCGGCGTCAAAAACATCGATCACCTGTTCCGTGACGAGCGCTTGGTCGATCACTTGTTTGATCGCGGTCTCCATTTCGGCATCGGTAGTACCCGTACCGGTACTGTCGAACTTCACCAAGCGGGATTTGATCGCTTGGAAGAAAGCCACTTTATCTTTGACCTCCATCGCCTGTTCATGAGGGATCGCCAGGGAGAAGGCCTGGGAAAGAGCGGTTACTTCGTTGATATATCGTTTCCGGCCGTTTTCCAAGCCGAGAATATGTTCCTCAGCAGCCAGGATGATCGAAAGCTTCTTTCCGGTGTCCGCGGCAAAATATTCCTCATAGGCAAAACCATGAAACATCTGCGAAACAACTTCCAATTTGGTAAGCATTAATTGGACCGCTTGTTCTTGCGCAACAGCCGGTTCGCCCTTCCCACCGGCAGCGGCATAGAAAGCCAAGGCTTGTTTCAAGTCCGAGGCAATACCAAGATAATCGACGATCAACCCGCCTTTTTTGTCTTTATAGACCCGGTTGACCCGGGCGATCGCCTGCATTAAATTATGACCCTTCATCGGTTTATCGATATAGAGCGTATGCAAACAAGGCACATCAAAACCGGTCAACCACATATCGCGCACAATCACCAGTTTCAATTCATCATCCGGGTCCCGCATCCGGTCTGCCAAAACCCGACGCTGTTCTTTGGTGGTATGGTGTTTGGCCATCTCCGGCCCATCGGCGGAAGCGGATGTCATGACCACTTTAATGACACCTTTTTTTAGATCTTCATTGTGCCACTCCGGTTTTAACTCAATGACTGCATCATATAATTGGGTAGCAATCCGGCGGGACATGGCGACAATCATTCCCTTGCCGAACATGACCTCCTGCCGTTGTTCAAAATGGGCAACCAGATCTTGGGCAACCAGTTTGATCCGATCAGCGCTGCCAATCAACGCCTCCAACTTAGTCCACTTGCTCTTAGCTTTTTGCGTTTCCGTCAGTTCGGTCTCTGCCAATTCATCATCAAACTCTTTAATCAGTCTTTTACCCTCTGCACTGAGGCTTATTTTGGCCAAGCGGCTTTCGTAATAGATGCGTACCGTCGCCCCGTCGGTGACTGCTTGGGAAATATCATAGATATCTACATAATTGCCGAAGACCGCCGGCGTATTGACATCCGTCCCTTCAATCGGCGTGCCGGTAAACCCGAGATAAGTAGCATTGGGCAGAGCGTCGCGCATATATTTGGCAAAACCATAGACAATTCTCTGACCGATCACCTTTCCGCTATCATCTTGATCACTAAGCGTCTTCGCCTTGAACCCATACTGGGTCCGGTGGGCTTCATCGGCAATAACAATGATGTTTTCCCGGTCAGAAAGCCGTTCGTAAACATTGCCCTCTTCGGGTTGGAACTTTTGAATCGTGGTGAAAACAATCCCACCCGATGCTACCTTTAAGAGGTCTTTCAATTGTTCCCGATCGTCCGCCTGAACCGGATCTTGCCTTAACAGTTGTCTGGAAACGGCAAAGGTATCAAATAACTGGTCATCCAGATCGTTCCGGTCCGTAATCACCACCACAGTCGGATTATCCATCGCTAGGACGATCTTACCAGTGAAAAAGACCATGGAGAGCGACTTTCCGCTGCCTTGGGTATGCCAGACCACCCCGCCTTTGCGGTCGCCGACAGGTTGGCTTTTGACGCCGGGAACCCCGTAACTTTCCGGTGATTCTCTGGTACCCGCTGGTGGGGAGGATTCGTGTTCGAGCTGACTTGTCCCCACCCCATACCCCGATGCTCGAAGGGTTGATTCCACCGCCCGGTTGACGGCGTAATATTGGTGGTAAGCCGCCAGCTTTTTGACGGTTTGAATGGTCACCAGACCGGTCTTCTGGTCTTCCTTCTTGCTCTTTTCAAAGACAATAAAGTGACGGAGTAAGTCTAAAAGGGTAGCCTTATTCAGCATCCCTTTAATCAACGTCTCCAATTGCCCGATTAACGGCGACGCCTCACCCTTGCCGTCGCTGCTTTTCCAAGCCATAAAACGACTAAAATCAGCAGAAAGGGAACCGGCCCTCGCTTCCAAACCATCGGAGGCTACCAGAAAACCATTGTAAGTGAACAAAGATGGAATGACTTGTTTATAGGTTTGTAATTGGTTGAAGGCGGAACGCACCGTCGTATTCTCATCCACCGGGTTTTTCAATTCAATAACGACCAGAGGCAGTCCATTGACAAAAAGGACCACATCCGGTCGTTTCTGAACATTGTTTTCGATCACAGTCATCTGATTGACAACCGTAAACTCATTCTTCTCCGGGTTATTAAAATCAACCAACCAGACCAGGTCGCCCCGACTTTCCCCGCCTTTGCGATAATTAACGTTGATCCCTTCGGTCAGCATCCGGTGAAAGGTTTCGTTGTTGGCGATCAGTTCCGGCGAGTTGAGCCGTTGCAACTGCTTAAGCGCATCCTCCCGAATCTCTGCCGGGATCGCCGGATTAATCCGGCTTACGGCTTTCTTAAGTTTGTCAAGAAGTAGAACATCCTCAAAAGAACGCCGGGCTGGACGTTCCCCGTCCGAAGCAATATCCGGACCATAGAGGTATTCGTAACCCTGCTGTTCAAGTAGTTCAATGGCGTATTGTTCGATTTCGGATTCGGTGATTTTACTTGGCATAACAATCATCCTTTTGCAATTTGCTAAGAATTGTTAGGTGAATTCCTGAATACGGATCTAATCAAGTGCATATAGTTCTTGCAAAGATCCTCAACAACCTAAGCAACCTTGCAATCATTCGCCTAACCCTTCCAGGACTCGCCAAATATCTCTATAAACCAGCCCTGAATCCCCTAAAGCATTCTTCCAATCTTGTGTACTAAGTTTAATTAAACGGTTGCGAAGGGTAGGTAATGGTTCTTTAGTTTTATTACCTAAATATTCAGCTAAAGGTAAAGACGCAAAACGGGGTACCCCTAAAAGGCGCAAAGCTATTGCCTCATCGCTATTAACCCCATAAAACACTCTTGAAGGAAGATTACACAATTGTTTAAATTCATCATCAGGTAAGTTCGAGGCAGTAATGGCAAGAAGTGCACCCAACCCCCATGAAGCAGTTTGGGTCAACTTTCCGAATAGATTCTGCCCACATTTAGTCATTGCTTTTATCTGACTATCATTATCACTTTTGAAATAGCGTTCTGATATTGTAAGGATTGATTCTCCATTTACCCAGTCCTTGATAATTAGCGCTAATTTTGTACCATTAGGAGTGTCTCCTCCTGTAACTGCTTCAAGATTCTCCCTCAACTCAGGAACTCTTAGCAAAATACCCATCATTTGTTGTAGTATATTATTACCTGAATCAAATAGCGTACTTTCATCCCAAGAGTTTTCATTAATATCTCCCTTATGAGTTAGCACTCTCTTGATGCTCTGAAGCGAAAAACCTGTACTATCCACCAATTTTAATGGCTGATTAGGCTCCTGGAGATATTTTGAGTATGCTTCGATACCGCCCAACAATCGTCGGGCAACTCTGCTATTATGCAACCGTAACTTTTCAAATCCCAGAGTACCACGGAGAACTTGCTCTATTTCTTCAAAATAAGAGTCCGGCTCTCCCATTTGACGGTAAGTATGTGCTAGATATTGGAGAAAACTTGACCAATCTGGGTTACGGAAGACGATTCCGCCTAGATCATATAATAAATCTTTTGAGTCAAGTGCGAGTTGAACTAATGCGGAATTTAAATCGCCAGTTTGATTGTTAATAAATCTTCGTAAATTTTCCGCTTTATCTTCGCTTTCTGCCGCAAGCGCGATTACACCTAGTTGACCTTGATTGACACGTCCTGCACGTCCGGCAATATTCCAAAAGTCTTCAGGTGGCATATCTTCCCCATAGGGATATTGATGAGAGGCTAATACCACAGCATTAACTGGAAAGTTGACACCTTGAGCAATAGTTGTTGTGGCAACAAGAAATTTTAACTTTTCACTTTCAAAGAGCCATTCCATCAGGCTGCGTATATCATCGGGTAGACCAGCATGATGGACGCCAATTCCATATTCTAAAAGCTCTATCAAAGGAAATTGGTCTCCTAATTCCATATGTAAATAATCTTGAACGAGACGAATTTCGTCGGTCAGTTTCGATTTAGTGTTTATCTCTACTTTTAATTTTTCGGCCAGACTCCACACCCAATCTGGTCTTGAATGCATAAGGATAACAGGACCTCTATCCTGAAGATATTGCGCTGTTAACGCAGCAATAGTACTTTGATTATTAACTTGAGAGAAGGTTTCAATAATATCGGTAGACTTTGGAATTTGCATCCTTTCATCAATGGAAATTGTTTTACGTGAGGTATGTACACTTTCAAAATTTAAGATGTAATCAAAACTCCGTCCTTTTAACGCTTGGCCTTTTGAAGCCTGGATTATCCCGATCACGCGGTCGTTCGGCTGCCAATCAAGGGCTAGGCTTATATCATCCGAATTATGCCCTCCCAACCAGCGAGCAATTTCGCGGGCATTCTGAATAAATGGTGTGAGCAATAAGAACTGCGCCCTTTCACATTCTTTGTTGATAGTTGCCAGTAGGAGTTCAAGCCTCAAGCCACGTCTAACGCTTTGAATATTATGTGCTTCATCTACTACTACCAAAGATAAAGGACGACCAATTTTCTTTTCCCAGCCCTGTCGTATAATCAGGTCAAACTTTTCCGGTGTAGTCACAAGTACTCTAAACTTATGTTCTTTTTCGTCCTCCTGAAGGAGATTCATTTCTATTGTATCTACCTCCATAGCGGGACTCACTTGTTCAACGATAATATTCAAAGGGGTAAAATCGCGCCGCAACTGTCGAGCAACCTGATTAACAAGGGTTCTAGTAGGCGCAAGGTATGCAACCCACCCTTCCTCCACTTCAAACTGGTTGAGCGCTTGAAGGATACGAAACTGTGCGATTAACGTTTTTCCGCTCGAAGTTGGAAGACTAACCACAACAGCGCGACGGCTCGAACCAAGGAGTCCTTTTTCGGCCAATGTTCTGCGCTGGGGTGGCAAAACGTCGAAAATAGCTTTGTCTCCGCGTCCACGCTCCACCAAGGTACGAACAAATTGCGTGACCCGTGAATTGACCGCACGAGTCACAGTCCAAATTGAATTCTCTACCATCTGCACTGAGGAAGCAGCCAATAAATGAGTGAGTGGTTCCAATTCGATCATTCTAGCATATTCACATACATCTAAGACACGGTCAAAATGAGCTTCAAGCATCTGTCGAACTTGATAATTTCCGTCTACCACCCCGTCTGTAATAAAGATCGCGAAAATTTCTGCGGCTTTTGCAAGATGATATAGTCCTATTAATTCTAAAGCGGACGCTTTCACTTTATGATTTTCGACACCATCCAAATATTGCTTTTCAAATTGGTTTTGAGCTTCACGAAGTTTGACAACACGTTCCAAAACGATATCTCGATCTTCCCATCCCTTTTTACGAATTAGCCTCAACCAAACATCTAAAATCGTAGCCCATGTACGTTCATCCCAACTATTGGATTTTACCGGTAGGTTATCCCATTCCCTCTGTCGAAGGAGCCGAGCAGCATCTGCCCCTTTATCCCCAAGAACGCCCAAAGCTGCCATCCGTAAGAGTAGTATTGCATTTTCTGTTGGATCTACAGGTTGCGGCAAACTACGAAAAAGGCGGAAAGCATCAGCAGCACATTCCCGCATCATCTTCAGCTTGACCTCATCCTCCCCGAATCGGTCGAGAACCAAATCAAGTGCAACTAATTCTAAAGCATTTGCGATATTGCGAATAAACTCAAAATCCACTTCAGCATGGGAGTGTAGTAGCTCCTGCTGAATCTGAATACGGTTAGCCATTTTTAGAGCCATCGCCCGTTGTTCACTTATATTATCAAGAATCCAATGACTCACGCTGCTCCCCCTCCCTCAATCTGGCTGAGCAAGTCAGTGATCTCGAATGGCAAGTAAACAGCAATTAACTCACATGATGCCGGTCGAATTACAGTATTACCAAGAGCTTTACCGCGTCCTTCTAAATCGAGTTTATTAGGTGCGGTATCGCGAATAAGAATTCCAAATAGGGATGCAGCCTTATTACCAGAATTTAAATATAATGCAACTGAATGATCAAATGCTTCTTGATATTCAGTATTCTTACAACGTGGTTGGAGCCATCTAAGCAGTTGGTATATCGTACTCATATTTCGAGCCAAGTTATCGATCTGATGAACAAGGCCACTACGTCCTAACATAACCCCCGGAGGATACTTTGTTTCACTTGCGGTTTTAACTTCGCCTAAGACTAATTGAAAGCCAGAATCTAGAGGTACAAACCCAACAATATCTGCACCCGGCAGACTACCTTTGGCATTACGTTTATCACGTTCCATATTCCACGGAAATACGACTCCACGGTTACTAATCAGTAAAGCTTCGGCCAATGCTTCTCCTACAGCCCAGGTTCTTTCTTCAGGGATTTCGGCCTTCAATACAGCTTCAAGATTTTCCTTTCCCATTTCAGTTAAGGCAAGACTCTTTAAATGGCTTTCGAACTCGTCGCGCCCTGGGGTATCTTTTAAACGCTCGGCTACTTCTCTTTGCATGAAAGAAGAAAGTTTTTCACTAGAGCAAAAACTTAATCCTTGCCAGGAAACACAGCTTTCGTTACCAGTATATTCAATGTTTACAAATGGTAATGACATTCTTTCACCCCATAGAAAGTTTATACTTCTACCCTTACTTCCCCGCTCATTAATTTTGGCAAGAGTGTATCGCGGAGTTTTTCAAGGGTGCGGATTTGCTTGAAATTATATTGCAGTTTCGGTTCAAATCCCGATAATATTCGATTAAATAAAACAATAATTGATTGGTCAGGTATGCCGATTTCAAAATTTATCAAATGATCAACATTTACTCTTTGTCTACCACTAGAACCCTCTAGACAACCTTCCGCATAATCCCGAAAGCCTGTGTTTTTACTAAGTATATAAGAGAATAATGGGTGAAGAATGTTTTCTGATCTCATAACAATAAATTCGGTTGATCCCCAACCAACTTGACCCTCTTTCAGAAAAGTTACATAAGTTGATTTTCCGTTTTCCAAGCAAGGAGTAATTCTAGCTAATAGGGTATCACCATTAATAAATTTTGTGCCAGAATTGTATTCTCTATCATACCATTCAATAGGATGAAAAACATCGGTATTAACATTTGCCATTTCGAGATAGGAAGCTATCGTTCCCTTCGAAAGTGTTCTTACAGGATTGAACTCTACTAAATCAGATATTTGTCTAACTTCTCTCTTATCTGCCTCTTCCACAAACCACTGCCGGAAAAGCGTTTCTGCCATAGCCTCGAGGGTTTTGTTCTGGCGGTGGAGCAGGTCAATTTTATCGTCAAGGCTGGAAAGGATAGAGGCGATGGCGCGTTGTTCTGTTTCATATATCGGTATATTCCATACTGATTGACTTAAAAATTTCCAATCAGCGCGAGGCATTCGCGTTCCTGCCTCTCCAGAATTAGATAAATCTACTAATTCTTTGCATGCAAATAGATAAAATAAATATTCTTGTAGCACATCGTTTTTAGACCGTATGACCCAAATGTCTGTTGAACAAACACCATCAAAGTTGGGTCGCACAACTTTCCGAAAATAAGGTCGTAGTTTTCCAAAAAGAATATCCCCACTTTTAAAATAGAACTTGGCACTAGAAATATCATCAGAATTTCCAATCTCAAGTAAACGTAGGGTTTGTTCCTGTATGTGCTCAAGCCCAATATAATTTAACGCATCACCCTTTTGGGGCGTGTACTTTTCTTTAACAAGTTCGGCTACATCCCCCAACCTACATTCCTTCCACTCACCCATCCAGCTTCACCTTTCCCAAATTTTCTATAATCAACTGATTCCGCCTCTCTCAAAAGTCATTCAAATTCAGCCTTACTTCTTGCACTGCCATCCCCTCCGGTAGATGACAATTCCTTTGGTATCAATCTGTTCCTTAAGCGCTTTGTTGGTAAGCGTGGGATATGCAACAAAGTCGAAGAAAAATGGCAGGTAGGTGTCTTCTTCGATGTTAAACTTCATCTTGGCGGCCAGGGAATGAGTTACCTTCTCCCCTTTGAGCGCGATATCCACATCCGAGGCTTCCTTGTAAGTATCTAGCGCTCTTGAGCCAAAGATTACTGCTTTTTCGACTTCCGGGTACTCTTTTATGAACTCAATTATTTCCTTTAATTGAACGTCACTTATTCCGTATTTCATAGGCGTCCCTTCATATCTTCGTATAACTTAGTTACCAACTGATAAAACTCGTCCTTAATATATTGGACTGTCTCCCTTAAAATCGTCTGATCGTAGGCATGACTTGCCAGATTTCTTCTCTGGATCATCTCCATCCACTTTTCGGCATCGGTAATAAGTCCGGCTTGAAAAGCTGTCCTCATGGTCTGTTTAGGACTATTAACCTTAGTAAATCCTTCATTTTCTAAATAATCTTTCATTACATTCCAGGCCAACTCGAAAGTGAATTCAAAGGCCTGCACCAAAGCCATCTGAATGATCTCATCATCCGGTTCGCCTTCCTGCCGACTAAAGGTTTTGCAAAAGGTATGGTAGGCGTTGGTGAAGTTTTGAAACCTTTGTTCCCAACGGATCCCCTTGTTCATAAGACCACCCCCTAATTACTATCTCCAACAAAATTATTATTTGCCGTCGACCCTAACCTTTTCCAAATTCTTTAATATCAACTGATTCAGCCTTTCCTCTTCCTCCAACTGCCCCGCAAACTCCGCCTTTAAAGCGGTAAAGCGCTCCTTGAAATCGAAGTCATCCTCTTCCTCCGGCAGCCCCACATACCGGCCGGGCGTCAGAACATAATCCAATTCCCGCACCCGTTCGATACTGGTGGAATTGCAAAAGCCTCTGATATCCTCATATGCTCCATCCGGGTTTCGCCAGTTGTGATAGGTTGAAGCGATCTTTTGGATATCCTCCGGTCCAAGCTCCCTGGTGCGGCGGTTGATCAAATGCCCTTCGTTACGGGCGTCGATAAAGAGAATTTCATCGGTGCGGTTCCGGTAACCGCCGCTTACCTTATCCCGGCTTAAAAACCAGAGGCAGGCCGGGATTTGTGTATTCAAAAACAGTTTGGCAGGGAGGTTGATAATGCAGTCCACCAGACGGGCTTCGATTAATTCCTTACGGATGTCGCCTTCCCCGGAAGTTTTGGAGGTCAACGAACCTTTAGCCAGCACAAAACCGGCGATTCCGCTCGGACTTAAATGATACAGGAAATGTTGAATCCAGGCATAGTTGGCATTACCCACCGGCGGGACGCCATATTTCCATCTCCCGTCGTTACGAAGTAAATCTCCGCTCCAGTCGCTGTCGTTAAAGGGAGGATTGGCGATGACAAAATCGGCCTTCAAGTCCTTATGGGCATCATTTAGGAATGAACCTTCATTATTCCACTTAACCATGGAACTATCAATTCCACTGATGGCCAGGTTCATTTTACACAAGCGCCAGGTGGTCAAATTGCTCTCCTGACCGTATATGGAGATATCATTCACCTTCCCCTGGTGCTCCCGGACAAACTTTTCCGATTGGACAAACATCCCGCCCGAACCGCAACAAGGATCAAAGACCCGGCCTTGATAAGGCTCGAGCATTTCGACCAAAAGCTCAACTACACTACGGGGCGTATAGAATTGCCCGCCCTTCTTTCCTTCGGCCAGGGCAAACTCACCAAGGAAGTATTCGAAGACATGGCCGAGGAGGTCGGCGCTCCGGTCTTTGGCCTCTCCCAGGGCGATATTCCCGATCAGGTCAATCAGCCCACCCAGGTTGGTCGGGTCAAGGTTACCACGGGCGTAAACTTTC
>ENA-UOOR01002682-UOOR01002682.1-fermentation-metagenome-genome-assembly--contig:-NODE-2682-length-17447-cov-7.477691_pt1 | contig 17447 bp, 15 predicted proteins | sample MGYA00245780_ERZ724029 | MGnify/ENA primary metagenome ERZ724029 (study PRJEB28704, sample SAMN03018315) | fermentation metagenome | biome: anthropogenic terrestrial biome; feature: soil; material... | reverse complement strand
TAAAACCATTCTCATATAAATTGTCATTTTTATCACAGGTTACAATATATTTTGCATTTTTAATCAAAGTCCTTTTCATCGTTTTACCCATTGCCTATCACACCTGATTTAGATGGGATACTGCCATGTAATCTGTATAAAGGGCAGTTGCAATGTATCCTTTCGTTATATTTTTTCTTATAAAATATGATTTGCGCGTCAAAACTCTAATATAGTTTATTGAATGAATAGCGTTGCATATATATACTATTCATAATTTAATTAAGATAAGAGTTTTGACACGCAAATCAAATATAACATAATCCTATAAAATTCTCAACTTATTATGCATTAGAATTCAATTAGCAAGTAAGACTACTCTAGTAAAGCGTATGTGTTTGCTCTGCTATTTTCAAGTACCGAATATCCAGTTATTATTGTTAGTTATAGATATTATAATTAGAATTTATATGTATAAAAAGTCCAGTAGATTAATTGCATAAATATTTCATTAGAATATAATTTTTACTTGCAATATGAAAAAAAATCATATAGAATGTATAATAAAAATAAATGTATTATTGTATACAATTATAATATAATAATAAAATTACAAAAGATGGAATATTCTCTATAGATTCATCATGAACAATATTTCATAATCTAAGAATCTGCATATTATTAGGAATCGTATTCCATAGGTTGTTTAAGGAGGAAAACTATGTCACTAACACTATCAAAGAAAGCGCAGGCGGTTAAGCCATCTTCAACACTTGCGATTACTGCAAGGGCAAAGGAATTAAAATTACAAGGTATCGATGTGGTCGGTTTCGGAGCAGGAGAACCTGACTTTAACACACCTGATAATATTAACGATGCTGCTATAAAGGCAATTCATGATGGATTTACAAAATATACACCTGCTTCAGGTACCGTAGAATTAAAAGAAGCAGTCAGTAAGAAGTTTAAGGCTTTTAATAAATTAAATTATGCACCGGAGCAAATTGTAATTAGTAATGGCGGAAAGCATTCCTTGACTAATATATTTGAAGCTATTCTAAATCATGGTGATGAAGTTATTATTCCGGCACCTTATTGGCTAAGTTATCCGGAAATCGTGAAATTGGCAGATGGCGTACCTGTAATTATTCATGCAGATAAATCTCAGAATTATAAAGTTACGGCAGAGCAGATTGCAGCTGCGTGTACAGATAAAACAAAAGCTTTTATATTGAATTCACCCAGCAATCCAACCGGCATGGTCTATACAAAAGAAGAATTGGAATCTATAGCTAAAGTGATTGTAGAAAAAGATATTTATGTAGTATCCGATGAGATATATGAGTATCTAGTGTATGGTAAAAATCAACATATAAGCATTGGCTCTTTAAATGATGAAATTTTTAAGAGAACCATTACCTGTAGCGGATTATCCAAGAGTTATGCCATGACTGGATGGAGAATAGGATACACCGGCTCTTCCAAAGAAATAGCAAAATTAATGAGCAGTATACAAAGTCATCAAACCTCTAACCCAAACTCCATTGCACAAAAGGCTGCCACGGAAGCTCTGGTTGGTCCTCAGGAAACTGTTCATATTATGAATCTGGAATTTGATAAGAGAAGAGAATACATGGCAAAAAGAATAAATGCAATGCCTTATATTGATACAATTATTCCCCAGGGTGCTTTCTATTTATTTGTTGATACCAGTAAAGTATTAAATAAAATATATAAAGGTAAAGCCATCGAAACTACTTCAAGGCTTGCAGAAATTCTAATTGATGATTATAATGTAGCTGTAGTACCTTGTGGTGATTTTGGATTTGATGATCATATCCGGTTATCTTATGCAATATCTATTGAGCAGATTGAAAAGGGATTGGACCGAATTGAGAATTTGTTAAAATCATTATTATAAGATAAACTTTATAATGGATTAAAATTCTATAATGGATTAGAATCCCATAATGGATTAAAACATTATAATGAAATAAAACATTATAATAAAGCAAAAACATTATAATAAGGTATAACATTATAATGGAGTAAAACATTGTAATAGTATATTGTTAATGTACAGGAGGAAGTACAATGGATAAGTTTGGATTTATTGGTTGTGGTAACATGGGTTATCCAATGCTTTGTGGTGTTAAGAATGCCTTTGGATTGGATTCAGTCACTTTTACAACTGGAAGTGATGAAAGACGTAAATTAGTAGAGAAGGAAACCGGAGTTAATTATTCACCTGACAATGTTTCCGTTGTAACCTCTTGTAAATATATTGTTCTTGCAATTAAACCGCAAAAATATGAGGAAGTTTTTAAAGAAATCAAGAGTTTTATAAATCAAGAACATATAATAATCTCAATTGCAGTAGGTTTCCCAATCGAAAATATAAAACAATCATTAGGTTCATCTGTTAGAGTAGTTCGTGGAATGCCAAACACACCAGCTTTGGTTGGGGAAGGCATGTCTGGTATCTGTTTCTCAGATGATACATTTACGAAAGAAGAGAACAGCATAATTGATCGATTCTTTAACTCCTTTGGCAAATACGAAATCTTTGATGAGAAACTTATGGATGCAGTGGCATGTGCCAGTGGCAGCTCGCCTGCCTATGTTTATATGTTTATAGAAGCCTTGGCAGACAGCGTTGTAAAGTATGGAATACCAAGAAACAAAGCTTATGATTTGGTTTCCCAAACTGTATTAGGTGCAGCAAAGATGGTGTTAGAAACGAAAGAACATCCCGGTAAGCTAAAGGATCAAGTATGCTCACCAGGTGGAACAACTATTGCAGGTGTTGCTGCTCTTGAGGAAAATGGTTTTCGAAATGCAGTTATTAAAGCAACGGATGCTTGTTATGAGAAAGCAGTTAGTATGAAAAAATAATATGAATTGATAAAATGAAGAAATATATTTATAACAACATATAGAAATATTGTGAAAATATATTTTAAGAATAAATGCAAGAAAATAAGTACAAGAAAAAAATACAAATAAACAAATGCAGGAAAATAAATGAAGGAAAATAAATATAAGAAAGAGAATAACTATGAGCGAACATAAAAGATTACAAAGAAATCTTATTTATAAAGGTCACATTGTCAATGTTTATGAGGATACCATGCAGTTACCGGATGGCAGGACAGCAAAATGGGATTTTATAGAACATAAAGGAGCAGCAGCCATTATTCCGGTAGACAAGGATGGAAAGATTATTATGGTAAGGCAATATCGTAATGCTCCGGAGCAATACACTCTTGAAATACCTGCTGGAGGATTAAATCCAGGGGAAGATATGAAAACCTGTGCAGCAAGGGAATTAGAAGAAGAAACAGGTTATCGTTCTGAAAAGGTAGAGCATTTGCTTGATATATATACCACAGTAGGATTTTGTAATGAAAAAATCGGAATCTACTGTGCTTATGATTTAATACCTTCAGAGCAGAATCTGGATGAGGATGAATATGTAGCCATTGAAAAATATTCATTAGATGAATTAGTTTCACTTATCTATGATGGAACAATTATGGATGGGAAGACTATATCAGGAATTCTGGCGTACAAGAATAAGATGGGATTATAATATTGTTAAGCTATCTTAAACAATGACATACATTAGTGATGAACCATATTAAGCCTTTGATAATCAAATCAAGGCTGTAGTAAAATAAAAAACGGTCATTTGAATCCACTATAGCAAAGAATCTACTTATAAAATAGATACTTTACTATATCTGGTCCAAATGACCGTTTTGCAATATCCACTATTTGTTTTAGTATAAAGCCTTGGAATACTTAGTATAAAGCCTTGGAATACTTTCCTTACTAAAATCATATGTTATGGTATAGTTTATTTGTACAACTTCTATATCTGATTTGGGTATCAAAAGCCGGCACTCAAATCATATTTTGATTTGCTATACATAAAGCAGGGGGTTTGCTCATGCAATACTTAAAATCAAAGCTACGAAAATTTGGGGAAGTGAAGATTGGTATTCTTATTCTGGGAACAGGACTTTTTCTGGGATTTATATTTTCTGTAGCATTTAAAAGTTTATATTGGAATCAGATTAATATAATAGACGGTGAATATATATCAAAAATCAGAGATACTATCATAAATCATTCCATCTTGTTAAAGTATGTTTTATGGAACAATCTCCGAATATTTATCTTATTTTGGATATTTTGTTCCACAGCATTAGGAATACCTTATATTACATTATCCTTGTCTTATGGCGGATTTAAGATGGGATTATTTATTACTGTTATATTAATGCGTTATGGAATCAAGGGAATATTGCTCTTATTTGCTTATACTTTTCCCCAATTTCTTGTTTATTTACCTGTTGCTTTTGTCTGTTTAAGAGCCGGTTATTGGTTATGTAAAAGTATGTACCATGAAACGAGGCTTGGCTCGAAAGGGAAAATAGAAAGGGTGGTAAAACACTTAGGTCTTATATTTGTATTAGGAATTGCCTTAATCCTTGGCTGTTTAATGGAAACATATATTGGCTCTTTCATATTACAAAAGATTCTATATTTATTCTAGAAATAAAAAAGTAAAAAGCTAGGTGAAAAGGGTTTGACAAACAGAAGTATTTCCTAGTAATATAATAAGTATTGATAAAAACAGAGTATTTGATAGGAAAGGAACAACTTATGAGACAAGGAAAATTAAGCGGTTTACTCCCAATAGGAGTTTTTTTGATATATTTATAGGTGCGGAATATTGTTTCAAGACTTCTATGCAATGCCAGCCATTGTTGCATTTTTACTGGCACTTGCCGTAGCATTGATTCGAAACCAGAAGCGAGTTAAAACAAACAAAGGGGCTCAACTTGGTATAGCAGCGTTAAGTTCATTAGTGGATATTTCTACTGCTAATAATACCATTGCGATTGTCATAGCTGGACCTATTGCGAAGGATATTTCGGAAGAGTTTGGAATTGAACCAAAAAGAACAGCTGCTTTACTTGATATCTTCACCTCAGTTTGGCAGGGAATTATTCCATATGGGGCGCAGCTCTTGTATGCAAGTGCAGGTGCCGCTGCTGTTGACATCACAATTGCACCAATGGAGATTATACCTTATCTGTTCTATCCAATGCTAATGGGCATATCTGGGATTGTTGCAATCCTTTGTAGTAAATCTTCAAGAAAAAGTACAGAGCAAAGATAAATCATTTTTAATAAGAATATAAATAACATAAAAGTGTAATTATTCGGAATTTACTTTTTTCATTTCTTTACACTCATATAAAAAAATGTTAAAATAAAGGAAATGTATCGTTAAAAATTGAACTATAATGTACATAGGTGATAAGTGAAACAAAGAGGATTTACCGGAGAAAGATTTAGGAAGAGGACGAAATAAAATATAAAGTAATTTTAACCTTATCATGGAAGAGGACTTGAGTTCAAGCTACCGCTAAAGTGCCACGTAGTGGCAATGAGGTTATGAGTAGCATAGGCGGATAAACTTGCCTGCAGACAAGTGGAATATCCGTTTTGAGTTTAGTTAACATTAACTTATACAAAGGAGAGAGGTATAATGGAAAACGCGCTGCAGGACTTTTTAATGTATATGGAGGATGTGAAGAATGCTTCACAGAATACCTTGCAGTCTTATAAAAATGATATTATGAAATTAATTCATCATTTAGATAAGCAGAATATTACGGATATAGAGAAAATTAGTGAGACAAGCTTAAATTCCTATGTGTTAAACATGGAAAGAAACGGAATGTCTCCTGCAACGGTTTCAAGAAATATTGCCTCAATAAAAGCCTTTACCATTTATCTTATTAAAAAGGGAAGATTACATCAAGATCCCACAGAACGTATGAAATCACCTAAAGTTGAGAAAAAACCACCACATACTTTGTCATTAGAGGAAGTAAACAGCTTATTGGAACAACCTGAATTAGATAACATAAAAGGCATACGGGACAAAGCCATGCTAGAACTTCTTTATGCAACAGGAATTCGGGTGTCCGAATTAATTTCTCTTAAGGTTGATGATGTCAATCTGAAAAACCGCTACATAGTTTGTTGTGGCACCAAAAATGAGCGGATGGTACCTTTTGGAGCCATGGCAAAACAAGCCTTGGATAATTATTTTCAAAATGCCAGAGAAAAATTCATAAAACATAAAGAAGAGGATATCTGTTTTATGAATGTATCCGGTGATCCCATGAGCCGCCAAGGTTTTTGGAAAATTATAAAAGTATACGGAAAATCAGCAGGAATTATTCATGAAATTACACCTCAAATCCTAAGAAACTCTTTTGCCCTTCATATGATAGAAAATGGTGCCGATGTTGCAAGTATCCAAGAATTATTAGGTCATGCTGATGCAGCAACAACTCAAATCTACCTTGGAAACCGTACAAGAAAAATCCGCGATGTTTACATGGAAGCACATCCTCGAGCATAGTTAAAGGGGATATTCCCACTTGCCTATAGACAAGTGGGAATATCCCCTTACTTGATTATCGCATCATATAGAATTATATTGTTACAAATATATTGGAACTAATTAAGAAATGCAGCTTTGCCCCAATAAACTATATAGGGCAAAGCTGCATTTCTTAATTAATTATAGATGATCCGCAATAAAATAGATAAGTCTTTCCGATTCTTCCCACCCTAGGCATGGGTCTGTTATGGATTTACCATAAATGTGTTCGGAAACCTTTTGATTACCCGGTTCAATATAGCTTTCAATCATTACGCCTTTTACCATGTTCTCAATGTCTTTGTTAACGGAGCGGCTGTGAAGTACTTCACTAACTATTCTTGGCTGCTCGGTATATACTTTGTTGGAATTGTTATGATTGGCATCAATAATGGTAGCAGGATTAGCTAAGTCACGCTGGCTGTACATTTCGAATAAACGTATTAAGTCTTCATAATGATAATTTGGTATGCTATTTCCATGTTTGTTCACAGCACCTCTAAGGACGGTGTGAGCAAGAGGATTACCAGTCGTACTTACTTCGTAAGAACGGTATAGGAAGGTGTGATGTCCCTGGGCTGCTACAACAGAATTTAACATTACGGAGAAGTCTCCACTGGTAGGATTCTTCATTCCAGCCGGACAATCCATTCCACTTATGGTTAAACGGTGCTGCTGGTCTTCTACAGAACGTGCCCCAACTGCTACATAGGATAATATGTCTTCTACGTATGGCCAGTTTTCCGGGTATAGCATTTCATCTGCTGCAGTAAGACCAGTTTCTGCTATGGCACGAAGATGCATTTTGCGCATAGCAATAAGACCTTCATGTAAATCTGGCTCTTTCTCTGGATCTGGTTGATGTACAATACCTTTATAACCTTCGCCTGTAGTCCTTGGTTTATTGGTATATATTCTAGGAATAATAATTATTTTATCTTTTACCTTGTCTTGAACCTTTGCAAGTCTTGTTATATAATCGCAAACGGCATCCTCATGATCTGCGGAACAAGGTCCAATAATAACGAGAAATTTGTCTGATACTCCTGTTAAGACATCTTTGATTTTTTCATCTCTTTCTTTCTTAATGAAAGCATCTTTTGGTGGTAAGGGATAAGTTTGAATCAACTCAGAAGGAGAGATTACTTTTTTCTTAAATATAAAACTCATAGTAGGAATCTCCTTTTTATTTAGTTTCTAAAGAATTTAGTTTGTTACATTTTATACTCTTTCCTATATTAAGTCAACCGATTCCGAGTAAACAGCTGAAATTTCTCTTTATAAGAATTTTGATTGTTATCACTTAAAAAAAAGAATATAATAGTGATAATATTCTTGAATATATTAAGGAGGCAGCAGTATGGATTATCAGAGAATTCCTAAACCAGGTGAAATCTATAAACATTTTAAAAATAAATTATATCAGATTATTACTATTGCGATACATACAGAAAATGAAGAACAATTGGTTATATATCAGGCATTATATGGCGATTATAAAATATTTGCCAGACCACTGAATATGTTTTTAAGTGAAGTGAATCATAATAAATATCCAGAAGTTAGTCAGAAACATCGGTTTGAATTATGTGGTCATAATTATACAGTTGATGAAATGGCTGAAAGAGGTATTGAAGAAGAGACAGTAAAAAAAGTAGTGAAAAAGAGTGAACTAAAAAAGCGTGAAGCAGATTATGAAAGTACGAATAATCCATTGCAAGCCTATGAAAATACAAATAATCAAATCTATGAAAACACAAATAATCAATTACCAGCAGAAGAATTAACAAATGAGTCTGGTGTGAATCCTGTTCTTCTTGATTTCTTGGATGCAAATTCATATAATGAAAAACTTGCAGTAATTACAAATAAGAAAAAATATATTGATGACCGATTATTAAATGATATGGCAATATCTATTGACTGTACAATTGAAGAAGGAACTATTGAAGAGAGAATAAGAGGTTTAATATTTGCACTAGAGACGTTGGCAAGATTTGAAAGTAAACGTTTAAGATAATGATTTTTATTTTTTATAACAAATTAATTGAAGAATAAACAAAAAAATGCTATAATATCGACGAATAGTAGTAATACTTATACTATTAAAAAAATGGAAAAGGAGATTCATATGAATTCAGTATATGAAAAACTTCAAAAATGCTACAAAAGTGTTCGTGAAAAAATCGATTTTGAGCCTCAAGTTGCTTTGATTCTTGGTTCGGGATTAGGAGATTATGCCGACTCTATTAAGATTCATTCAATTCTTGATTATAGTGATATCGAAGATTTTCCAGTTTCAACTGTAAAAGGACATAAGGGCAGATTTGTATTTGGATATGTAGAGGATGTTCCTGTAGTTATTATGCAGGGAAGAGTTCATTACTATGAAGGATATCCTATTACAGATGTAGTTTTACCAACCAGACTTATGAAGCTGTTGGGAGCAAAGGTGTTATTCCTTACGAATGCAGCTGGCGGTGTAAATTATGACTATAAGTGCGGTGATTTTATGATGATTACCGATCACATTTCTAATTTTGTACCTTCGCCTTTAATTGGGGAGAATATTGATGAATTAGGTTTGCGTTTTCCTGATATGAGTCATGTATATGATTTAGATTTACAAGAAATTATTCGTAATACCAGTAAAGAATTAAACATTCCTATACAGGAAGGTGTTTACATTCAATTCTCCGGTCCAAACTTTGAGACACCACATGAAGTTAAAATGGCTAGACTTCTTGGAGCGGACGCAGTAGGTATGAGTACCGCTTGTGAGGCTATGGCTGCCATGCATATGGGAATGAAAGTTTGTGGTATTTCTTGTATATCAAACCTTTGCGCAGGCATGACAGAGCAGCCTTTAAATCATGAAGAAGTACAAGAAACGGCAGATAGAGTTGCCCCATTATTTAAACAATTAATTACTGGTACAATTAAAAATATTGCAAAGACTCTATAATAGTAATCTGGGAATAATATATCTAAATAATTAAATAGACAGGATGAACAAATTCTTTGCCCTTATAATTCTAAAGGGATTAGAATACAGCGTAAGATTGGAGGACATATGAAAGCATTGTATTATAAAAACCAAGCTCAGTATCTGGAAGATTACCCAATGCCTATTCCAGGACCCAATGAAAGTTTGGTAAAGATATTAATAAGTGCCATATGTAATACAGATAAGGAAGTGCTAAAAGGGTACAAGCCTAATTTTTCAGGTGTCTTAGGGCATGAATTTGTTGGTGAAGTAGTGAAATCCAATAAAAATGAGCTGATTGGAAAAAGAGTAGTAGGTGAACTCAACGAAGGTTGTGGACATTGCATTTATTGTAATTCTGGCAGAGAAAAACACTGTTTAAATCGTAAAGTTATTGGTATTTCTGGTAAAGACGGCTGCTTTGCAGAATATATGACTATACATTCCGATTTGCTTCATATTGTGCCTGAAGAAATACCTACAGAAACTGCAGTATTTACAGAACCTTTGGCTGCAGCTTTAGAAATTATGGAACAAGCCCATATAAAACCTTCTAAAAATGTTGCAGTAATTGGAGATGGAAGACTTGCTTTTATGATAGCCCAGGTAGTTTCTTTGTCCGGAGCAGATTTAACTGTAATAGGAAGGCATGAAGATAAATTAGAACAATTTTCTTCCTTTTCTAAAACAACGACTAAAACAGATGAAACTTATGAAATCGTCATAGATGCAACGGGTTCTCCAACAGGAATTTTATCTGCACAAAAATTGGTGCGTAATAAAGGACTTATTGTGCTAAAGAGTACCTATGCCGGTAAAGTTGAAATTGATATGAGTACCTTTGTAGTAAATGAGATAACCATAAAGGGAAGCCGATGCGGTCCTTTTGAACCGGCACTGCAACTGTTGCGAAGAGGGCTTGTTAATTTACCGGCCATTGAATTATATGACCTGAAAGATTATGAAAAGGCATTACACTCCAAGGCTTTTAAGTCTGGATTTAAATTTTAGCATGGAAGTGTTGCTGCAAACCTGTTGTTATTGCTATGAAAGCATATCATTGTTATGAAAGTGTGTCATTGTTATGAAAGAACCATAGCAAGCAACTCCTTCGGAGTTGTTTAGAATCTCACTTTGAACTTAGATTCTTCGAGCTTATAATTCAGCTTTGCTGAATTTGCTTTCAGAATGACACTTAAATCATATTATTTACTTTATTATTACTTTTTTAACTAGTTAAAAAGACAAATATGTCTTTAAATTTTAACAAAATGGAGGTCATTTTATGAAAAAAAGAAAGTTAGTAATTTCATTAGTATGTGTTATGACTCTTATGGCTAGTCTATTTACCGGATGTGGTAAAAAAACAGAGGCTCCAAAAGGGAATACGAACCAAACAGAGAACAAAGAAGGAACACAAACAGACAACAAAGAAGGAACGCAAACAGACAACAAAGGTACAACTGAAGCAGGACTTAAAATTGCAATTGTAACAAGTCCTTCTGGTGTAGACGATGGTTCTTTTAATCAGGATAACTATAATGGTATATTAAACTTTATAAAGAATAATCCTAATGCAACAGTTGAAGCTGTAAAGGAACCAACTGGTGATCCCGCTGCAGCAGTACAAGCAGTTGCGGATATCGTAGCTAACTATGATGTAATTGTTACTCCAGGTTTCCAATTTGCTGGAATTTCAACAATTGCTGGAGATAACCCAACTAAGAAATTCATATTAATCGACTCTAATCCACAAGAAATTGATGGTGTTACAGAGTTTGACAATATTTATGCTATGACATTTGCAGAAGAAGAAAGTGGATTCTTTGGAGGCATGGCAGCTGCTTTGGAAACAAAAACTAATAAAGTAGCAGTTGTTAATGGTGTAGCTTATCCTTCTAACGTTAATTACCAATATGGTTTTGAATCCGGTGTTAACTATGTAAATGCTATGTATGATAAAAAGGTAGAATGTGTAGAACTTCCAGCTTATGCAGGAACTGATGTAACTGGTGCCAATGTAGGCGGTAATTATGTAGGATCTTTTGCAGATGAACCAACTGGTAAAGTTGTAGGTAAGGCTTTAATTAATGAAGGTGTTGATATTATGCTTGTTGCAGCAGGCGGTTCCGGTAACGGTGTTTTCACAGCTGCAAAAGAAGCAAAAGGAGTTAAGGTAATTGGTTGTGACGTTGACCAATATGATGATGGTAAAAATGGTTCAGAAAATGTAATCTTAACTTCTGTATTAAAAGTTATGAATCTTAACGTAGAAAGAGCTTTAAATATGGTTAAAGATGGCACATTTAAAGGACAAAATGTTCTTCTTAAAGCAGATACAGATTCTACCGGATTTGTAAGTGCTGCAGGACGTAATCAATTATCAGAAGATAGTATTGCAAAAATGAATGATGCCTATAAATTATTACAGGAAGGAAAAATTGTACCTGCTTCTAATTTTAACGGAATCGCACCTGACTCTTTCCCTGGTCTTCCAAAATAAATATAAATATATAGGTAAATTATATGTAAATAAGTGTTAGGAAGCAGCTATTCTGAAACTGAAAAAGGATATCGCATTTGAGCAAGCCGTGTAAGAGGATGAACTGGCTTATGGGCAAAACTTGCCTGTTGGCAAGTGGAATATCCGTTTTGACTTTATATTTCAGATTCAGAATAGCACTTCTTTCATAATATATTATCACTATTTCCTCTAAACAAATTTGGAAAGCAGAGAAGGTTTACCACTTTATATTGAGAAAATCAGTAAAAAGTGATAAGCTTTTTTTATTAAGAAAAGACAAGGAGAATAAGAATGTCTGAGTATATTGTGGAAATGAAACATATCACAAAGAAATTCCCCGGTATTGTTGCTAATGATGACGTAACAATACAGATTAAAAAGGGTGAAATCTTTGCCCTATTAGGTGAAAATGGTGCTGGAAAATCTACCTTAATGAGTATGCTCTTTGGTATGTATGAACCTGACGAAGGAGAGATATACATTCGAGGCGAAAAAGTTCAGATTCTTTCTCCAAGCCATGCAACAAAATTAAATATAGGTATGGTGCACCAGCATTTTAAATTAGTTCAAAATTATACTATTACAGAAAATATCGTTATGGGTATTGAACCTATTAAAAAATTAGGGGGTATCATACCATATGTTGATATTGCAGGTGCGAATAAGAAAATAAGCGAATTATCAAAAAAGTACGGATTAGAAGTCGATCCAACGAAAAAAATTGAAGATATCAATGTTTCCCTGCAACAGCGAGTTGAAATCTTAAAGATGTTATACCGTGAAGCAGAGATTTTGATATTTGACGAACCTACAGCAGTTTTAACTCCTCAAGAAATCGATTTCCTACTGGAGATTATAGAAGGTTTACGTGCCGGAGGAAAAACCATTATACTAATTACGCATAAACTGGAAGAAATTAAACGTGTAGCTGATCGCTGCGCAATACTGTGCAGAGGTAAGTTAGTAGACGTATTGGATGTTAAGGAAACTTCCACTCAAAAAATGGCCAATTTAATGGTAGGCAGAGAGGTATCTTTTAAAACAGAAAAGGAGCCTGCTCATTTTAGAGATGTAGTATTAGATGTAGAGCATTTAGTTGTAAAGAATCAGGATAATTTTGAAGTAGTAAAAGACGTTTCCTTTACTATAAGAGGTGGCGAAGTATTTGCAATTGCCGGTGTATCTGGTAATGGCCAGGTGGAAATTGCTGACGCAATAGCAGGGCTTACCAAGGTTAGCAGTGGTTCAATAAAGCTAAATAATATTGATATTACTAATTACAGTATTAGAAAACGTACATTAGAAGGTATCTCTTATATACCGGAAGACAGACAAGCTTATGGACTGGTTCTAGATTTTACCTTAGCTGAAAATATTGCTTTGAAAGATTATTATAAAGAACCATTTTGTAAGAATGGGGTACTTAATAAAGAGGAAATCGTAAAATATGGTGATTCACTTATAGATAAATACGATATTAGAAGCGGACAAGGTTCGAAAACCATAGTTCGTTCCATGAGTGGTGGTAATCAGCAAAAAGCCATTATTGCCAGAGAAATTGAACTACAGTCCCCTTTGATGATATTCGTTCAGCCTACCAGAGGACTTGATATTGGAGCTATTGAAAATATTCACAATATGATTTTACGTGAACGTGATAACGGCAAAGCAATTCTGCTAATATCCTTAGAACTAGATGAAATTATGAATGTTGCTGATACTATAGGTGTTATCTATAACGGACAACTTCAAAAAATAGCAGATGCCAAAACACTAACCACCAAGGAAGTTGGAGAATTTATGATGGGGGTAAAGCATGAGTAAAACAAATCATACAAAACAAAAGAATCCAAATATCATATATAGAGCTTTTCTAAAATGTATGGGAAATGAAAAATGGCAGCCTATTTCGATACCATTATTCTCCATTTTATTAAGTTTAATTGCTGCATCCATTATTATTCTATTAATTGGAAAGAATCCTTTACAAGCTTTTTATAATCTGTTACAAGGTGCAGGCGTACTGCCAAAGCCAGTTTATGCAGGATATAAAAACATGTTTACAGATTTCTTAACCATGCTAAATGCCATGACACCGATGCTTTTTGCAGCCTTAGCTGTAGCAGTTGCGCTCAAAGCGGGCCTTTTTAATATTGGTGTATCAGGACAGATGCTTTTGGCTGGCTATATGGCTACTATATTACTAGGCTATAGTGATTTAAATGGGGTAATTGCGAAACCTCTTGTATTAATCATTGGTATAGTAGTTGGTGCTATTTATGGCGGTATTGTTGGATGGTTAAAATATAAATTTAATATTAATGAAGTAGTATCCACCATTATGTTTAACTATATCGTACAATATGTTTTAAGTTTCTTTATTAACTCATACTACATTGACCCTGTGTCAAGACAATCAAAGTATATAAAAGATTCAGCGCGTCTGACTTTTATGAATGTGGAATTTGCCGGACTTAAGATGGACTTATCCATAGGTATTATTTTGGCTCTTATTACAGCATTTATCATAAAATTCATTGTTGATAAAACAAGAATCGGATATGAAATTAAGGCAGTAGGTGTGAATCCAAAAGCAGCTAAATATGCTGGTATCAATGTTGGTAAAAACATAGTTTTAGCTATGGTTATTTCAGGTGCTTTAGCAGGACTTGCTGGTGTAACTTATTATCTTGGTTATTTCGCTTCCATACAGCCAAAAGTATTATCAAGTGTAGGTTTTGATGCCATTGCAGTTTCTTTATTAGGTAATGGAAATCCAATTGGAATAATATTTTCCTCTTTTCTAATTACAGTTATTGATAAGGGCAGTACTTATATGAGTTCTACAGCTGGAGTAAGACAGGAAATCGCTTCTGTTATTACAGGTTTAATTTTATTATTTAGTGCTTGTGGTACTTTTATTAAATATAAGATTGAAAGAGGAAAGGAAAAGTGCTTTGAAGCATCTAAAATAAACAGTCATGAGGATTCTACAGTAAATTCTACTAATGTAGAAGATACCGAAAACCTAAAAAAGGCAGTGGAAAAAGATAGCTTATTAAGGGAAATGGATGGTAATGGAAGTAAAGAAACAAAAGAAAGCATTTTAAAGGAAGAGAATGAGAGAAAGGAGGGTGAAGAATAATGGACACAATAATTATTGATGGTTTATCCTTTGCTTTGCCTCTCTTTATTATAGCTATTGGTGGTATCTATAGTGAAAAAAGCGGAATCACTAACTTAGCATTAGAAGGTTTACAAGGCTTTGGTGCATTTGTTGGAGCATTGGCAGTTGTTTTAATTTCTAAATTTGCCAATGTAGAAGTACAATCATTATTTTATGTAGCTTTATTATTTTCCATAGTGGGTGGAATGGTTTATTCTATGCTTCATGCACTTTTGTGTATTAAATTTAAGGCTAACCAGGTAATCAGTGGTGTTGTTATTAATATTCTTGCCACTGCATTAACCGTGTTCCTGACTACACAGGTAAATAGCATGGTATTTGGCGCCGTATCTGATAAATTCATATTAGGAGTATCCAGCCGATTTACTATACCTGGTTTATCCAGTATACCTGTAATTGGAGCTATGTTTAAGGATATCTATCCATTTGAAATAGTAATTATAGTAATTGCATGTATTGCCTGGTATGTACTTTATAAAACAAAATACGGTTTAAGACTGAGAGCCTGCGGAGATAATCCTCATTCTGTAGATGCGGCTGGCATAGAAGTATCGAATATAAGATTTAAGGCAGTTATGGTATCCGGTGCTTTATCCGGACTTGGCGGTATGTGCTTTGCATATTCCATATCGGCTAATTTCTCACCAAGTATTTATATGGGTTACGGATATCTTGCTATAGCAGCATTAATCTTCGGAAACTGGAGGATATTACCTACCTTAGGAGCCTGTTTGCTATTTGGATTTGCAAAATCCGGCGGATATGAGCTGGGACAGATGTTAGCTTTACCAAGTACTTTTACCGATTTGTTTATGATACTTCCATATGTATTAACATTATTACTACTTATCTTTTTCTCAAAATCTAACCGCGCCCCTAGAGCACTTGGAGAGATTTATGATAAAGGCAAGAGATGATAAATAAAGAAGTATACATTTTGAAAGGGGCAATTATGAATACTAGATTTTATAATGCTAAAATTTTAACTATGGCAGGAAATTTTTCTATAACAGAAGGAGAATTATGGGTTGAAGGTAATCGCATTACATATATAGGTCAATCTATGAATGATAATGCAATTAAATTACCCAACTTTGATAGAGAAATAGATGTAAAAGGTAATCTGATTATGCCAGGTTTTAAAAATGCACACACTCATTCAGCTATGACATTTCTAAGATCCTATGCAGATGATTTACCATTACTTGACTGGCTGAATAAGCAGATTTTCCCTATGGAAGCAAAAATAAATGGAGAGGATATGTATCATCTTTCCAAATTAGCTATACTAGAATATTTAACAAGTGGTATTACCGCTAATTTTGATATGTATTTTTGTCCGGAAGATGTATCACAAGCTTCTATTGATATGGGATTTCGTACCGTATTATGTGCCGGAATTAATGAATTCACAGGAAGTACGGAAGAAAATCTGAATAACTTGGAGAGCTGGTATCAAAAATTCAATCATTGGAATGATTTAATCAGTTACAATCTTGGATTTCATGGGGAATATACAGCAGAACGACCTTTGTTAGAAGGCGTTGCTGCTCTTTCCAAGAAGTATAAAGCACCGGTATTTACACATAATTCTGAGACTAGAGCAGAAGTGGAACAGTGCTTAAGAAAGAATGGAACAACACCAACTACCTATTTAGATCAACTAGGTATGTTTGATTATGGCGGTGGAGGATATCATTGTGTGCATATGACAGAGGAGGATTTGGCAGTATTTAAGAAACATAACCTGACTGTTGTAACCAATCCGGGTTCTAATTCCAAACTTGCCAGTGGTATCGCTTCCATTGCCAAAATGCTTGATATGGGTATTAATATTGCAATTGGCACCGATGGCCCTGCCAGCAATAACGCTTTGGATATGTTCCGTGAAATGTACCTGGTTACCGTATTACAAAAACTAAAAGAAGATGACGCCTCTGCAGTACCAGCAGACCAAGTGCTATACATGGCTACTGTAGGAGGTGCTAAAGCAATGGGCTTAAAAGATATGGATACCCTGGAGGCAGGAAAAATAGCTGATTTAATTATTATTGACCTTGCCCAGCCTAATATGCAGCCTATAAATAATATTACCAAGAACATAGTTTATAGTGGAAGCAAGCAGAATGTAAAACTTACTATGGTAAATGGTAAGATTTTATATGAAGATAATCAATTCTATGTTGGAGATGACGCAGAAAATATCTATAAGAAAGCAAACGAAATAATAAATCGGTTGAGATAATGAATCGGTTGAGATAATGAATCGGTTGAGATAATGAATCGGTTGGAAATAATAAAT
>ENA-UOOR01002681-UOOR01002681.1-fermentation-metagenome-genome-assembly--contig:-NODE-2681-length-17451-cov-3.143654_pt1 | contig 17451 bp, 18 predicted proteins | sample MGYA00245780_ERZ724029 | MGnify/ENA primary metagenome ERZ724029 (study PRJEB28704, sample SAMN03018315) | fermentation metagenome | biome: anthropogenic terrestrial biome; feature: soil; material... | reverse complement strand
GTCCCCGGTGAATAAAGCAAACCAACCCTAAACCCCCTTCATCACCAAGGGGTCTTTTTCAACAGCAGCCGGCAGATATCCTGACTCAAAGCCTCCAGCCTACTCCACAAGGCTTCCCGAAAGCAGCCTTCCAGTGGTGCGATTGTGTTTCGCGGCTTTTACAGTAGTGTGTGCTGTCGCGGATTCTAACCGCATTCCCTATTCATGCCGGTATGGCAACCGTCTGCTCTTATTCCGTTGTTTGGATACCCTTAATAAATATCCCATTGGCGCAACTGTCAAGGAGTACCGTATGTTCTCATTCCGGTAAGCCCTTCCATCCGGCGCCAAAGTGTTCGGGCTGTTTTGGGTGCTGCAAGGCAGCGTGGGCAGTGTTTTAGTTTTAGGTGTTTTTGTTCCTGTTGAGGTTATAGTATTTCTCTGAGTTCTACCTGAAAGTTCACGCCATCAATGGTAAGGGACTGGTGTATGACCCGGCCCATAGCCGGGGCCGCCGTTCTGGCCGGAGCCGCCGGTTGAGGCGCAGTGACCGCCTGCTGGGCAGGTGCTTCCACCACCGGGATGCAGCTGGTTTGCAGGGCCTGCATCCGTTTGGCTTGCTCCACCAGAATCTGCTGGGACTCCTCCACCGATACCACCTGAAAGCGGAAGCGGTCTCCCGCCTTGGCCTGAGCTACCTTGGGCAGATCGGTGGAGATAACGGTGGCCACCTTGGTGTAGCCTCCCGTGGTCTGGCGATCCGCCATCAAAATAATGGGCAGGCCGTTGCCGGGGACCTGAACGCTTCCGATCATAATGCCGTCAGAGATGATGTCGGCAGATTCTTTGTGGGCGATGGGCACGCCTTCCAGACGGTAGCCCATCCGGTCGCACTCCTTGCTCACCGTGTACTGCGCGGTGCAAAGGGTGTCGATACCCTCTTTGGTGAAGTAATCATCCTGAGGGCCCAGCACAACCCGCAGCACCTGTTGGGCAGGATACTTGGGTATGTGCTGCTCCGGCACTCGAATCCGCTTTAGGTCCAGACTTTTTTGCAGGCGGTTGACGCGGAGCACGTCTCCGGCACGCAGAGGACGGCCTTCCAGCCCACCTACCTTGGCCTTGGCGTAGGTGGAGCGGCTGCCCATCACCTCCGGCAGGTCAATGCCCCCGGCAAAGGCAATGTAGCTGCGAGCCCCCGATGCAAGAGCCGCAAAGGACAGTACCATCCCCTTGGACACCGGCAGGGTCTGCCACATGGGAACCGGCTTCCCGTTGATTTGAGGAGCCATGTCGGCTCCTGTTACGGCAATCACACAGTCCCCCTGCATTTCCATAGAAGGACCCATCAGTGTTGTTTCCAGCACGGCTTCGACCGGGGCGTTCCCCACCAAAAAGTTGGCCACATGGCTGGAAAACTGATCCATCACTCCCGAAATAGACATGCCGAACCGCTGATAGGCGTAGCGGCCATCGTCTTGCACCGTGGTTAAAAGCCCCGGGCTGATGATCTGGATGGCAGTGGTATTACTCATTTACCAATGCCTCCTTTCTGGGAAGCAGGCGGTACTCATAGGTTCCCTGCCGGACCGCCTGTGCAATGGAGTCATACTCTTCCCGGCTGATGGGCACAAACCGGATGTAGTCCCCGGTTTGGTGCGGAATCGGCGGCTCCCCGTCGGGATTATAAAGTAGAATGGGGGTGCGGCCGATGAGCTGCCAGCCTCCGGGGCTGTCGATGGAATAGATACCGGTCTGTTTGCCTGCGATTCCCACCGAACCGCCGGGAATCTTTCCCCGGGGAGTCTTGAGCCGGGGCGTTTCGATGGCGGTGTCCATCCCCCCCAGATACGAAAAGCCCGGGGTAAAGCCCAGCATGTAGACCAGATATTCGGTGGAGTGGTGAATGCGCACCACTTCATCGGTGCTCATGCCGGCGTGCTCTGCCACAAAATCCAGATCGGGGCCAAACTCGCCGCCGTACAGGGTGGGAACCTCCAGCACCCGGGCGGGAGGCAACTGGGTGGTATAAAGCCGGGATTCCAGACCCCGCAGAGTCTCCACCAGCTTCCCATAGGGCAGCCGCAGGGGATCGTACTGGATCAGCAGAGAGCGGTAGGTGGTGTTCACCGACACAATACCCTCCAGCTTAGCATCCTCCAGAACCAGAAGGAATCCCCGCACCCGCCCGTTAATCTGAGGCGTAATGGCATTGCCCAATTCCACAACGACGCCGCAATCACCGGCAGGCAGATATTTTGCCTTGTGGTACAATGGGGCAACCTCCTTCCTTATGCGAACAGTTTTGATAGATTACCCAGAGAAGTGATTCCAAGGTAAGCGGACAGACAGAACACAATGATTCCGGCTACAAACAGCCAGGTAGGATGCTTGTAGTCTTCGCCCATGATGCTCTTTTTCTGGGATGCCACCAGGCAGACGCCCAGAGTCACCGGCAGAATCAGTCCGTTGAGGGCCCCGGCCAGAACCAGCAGCTTGGCAGGCTGTCCCAGCAGGAGCATGATCAAAGTAGAAATGGCGATAAAGCCTACTGTCACCATGTTGGCGTTTTTGTTAATGGTCTCGTTCAAGGTTTTGAGGAAGGAAACCGAGGTGTAGGCAGCTCCCACAATGGAGGTGGTCCCAGCGGCCCACAGCACCAGACCAAAGAAACGGTAGCCCAGTTCGCCTGCGCCAATGCGGAAAGCGTCGGCAGCGGGATTGGAAGGGTCCAGAGTCACGCCGGCCACCACAACGCCCAATACCGCCAAGAACAGGAAAATGCGGACAATGGCCGCAATGCCGATACCCATAATGGAGCTGCGGTTGATCTGCTCCAGATTTTCTTCCCCGCTGATTCCCGCATCAAGCAGGCGGTGAGCACCGGAAAATGTGATGTATCCGCCAACGGTTCCACCCAGCAGGGTGAGGATGGCAGGGGCAAGCTCGGGGATTGGGGTGGAGGGAACAAAGGTCTCCTTCAGAGCCAGCCCAACGGGAGGCTGCACAATAAAGATCACCACAAGGATGATGACAATCATAATGCCGCCCAGCACTTTTACCAGAGTATCCATCACCTTGGAAGCCTGCTTGATGGTAAAGACCGCAATGCCTATGGCTCCACTGATGATGTAACCCACACGGACATCCAAGCCAAGAGCAGCGTTGAGGCCCAGAGAGGTTCCGCCTACGTTGCCGATGTTAAAGGCAAGGCCTCCCAGACAGATGAGAGCGGCCACAAAGTAGCCGAGGCCCTTGAGCACCTGGTTGGCCACATCCTGACCCCGCAGGTTGGAAACACAAAGCACACGCCAGACATTCAGCTGCACCACAGCCGCCAGCACCAGAGAAATAAGAATTACAAAGCCAAAGCTTCCATGAAAGCGGCCGGTAAAGGTAGCGGTCTGGGTCAAAAAACCGGGGCCAATGGCGGAAGTAGCCATCAAAAATGCGGCGGCAATCAGAACGCCAGCGCTTTGTTCGGAACGGGATTTCGTTGTCTTTTTCATCAGTATTCTCCTTTTTGGTATAGTAAGCTTCTGCCTGCTTAATCCGCTGTAATCTGTCCCAGATTAGAAGGAGTGATGCCGTTTTCCATTAGCTTTTCTTTGATATTTTTTACAAAGGCAACCGCCTCCGGGGTGTCGCCGTGGACACAGATGGACTGAGGAGAAAGAGAGACTTCTTCCCCGGTAATGGCAGTTACCTTGTGCTCCTTCACCATTCTAATGATGCGGGCAACACATTCATCCACGTCATGGATCACCGCACCGGGAGTCCCCCGGGCTACCAGACTGCCGTCGGCGTTGTAGGCGCGGTCGGCAAACACTTCGCTGGCACAGGGCAGACCAATATCTTTTGCGGCCACCAGAGACTGACTTCCCGAAAGACCCAGTAGAATAATCGTAGGATCTACCTCATAAACCGCCTGCGCAATGGCAGCAGCCAGCTTGTAGTCTTTGGCAGCCGTGTTGTAAAGCGCCCCGTGGGGCTTTACATGCTGAAGCTTCATACCGGCGCTTTGGCAAAAGGCCATCAGAGCGCCAACCTGATATTTTATATAGGACTTGACCTCGGCGGGAGAGGCCCCCATATTGCGCCGGCCAAACCCCATCAGGTCCGGGTAGCCGGGATGGGCCCCCACCGCAACACCGTGCTGTTTGCACATCTGAACCGTCGCCTCCATCACCACAGGATCCCCTGCGTGATAGCCGCAAGCCACGTTGGCAGATGTGATGTGTGGTATGACTTGGGAGTCCAGTCCCATGGTGTAGGCACCAAAACTTTCTCCCAAATCACTGTTTAAGTCGATCCTCATCACAAACCCCTCCTTTTTATGTAAAACACCAACCCATATCAATTATATAGGATCTAATACAATAGTAAAGGGCTAAAGTTAACAAAAAGTTAATGGTTGGAACACCACAACTAAAATAATCGTGGATTTACACCGATTCTGCCCTATTTACGTTGTATAATTTCGCTAACTCCGCCAAAAGCTGAACACTTTCTTTACAGCCCTGTCAGGTGAAGGCCACAGGATGGTTTGGGTGTTGCCGTGCCCCTTCCCCGTGGGCAGATGTTGCGCTGCCGGCTCCTTGTATGTTCAATGGGGGAACCCTATTATATAGATTGTCCACCGCCACCGTGCAGGATAAAAGCATTCAAAAGGTGCATAAAGCCTGCGAATCTTTCATCCAGTGCCGGTGGGTGCCGGTGAAAAACGCTACGGCCTGTGACGGCCTGTTCCGGCAGGCGGGCAGCGCTCTCTACCAAGTCAAACGAACAGAGGGAGCCTAGATGGTCCCCTTTGGCCGAGCGGCAACACACCGAACCCGCCCCCGCAGTCTTGACAAAGGCAAATTTGATGGTACCCTGTTATTATTGCAATGCATTGACATCAAGGCTTGGAGGTACATTCTATGAGGATACCGTTTGAAGAAGTAAAGGCTACCCTGAAGGAAATATTGATGGGCCGAAACACTCCCGAGCCTTATGCGCAGGAAGTTGCCCATGTTCTGGCGCAGAACTCTTTAGACGGCGTGTATACTCACGGCATCAACCGGTTTGTGGCGCTGATCAACAGCATCGAGCTGGGCAGCGTTCTGCCCGCCGAGACCGCCCGCCGCGTCTCCGGGCTGGGAGGCTACGAAATCTGGGACGGTCAGGCGGGACTGGGCATTATCAACGCGAGAATCTGCACCCAGCGGGCCATTGAGCTTGCCAAAACCCACGGCATTGCCTGTGTGTCTATCCGCAATTCCAACCATTGGCTGCGGGGAGGAACCTACGGCATTATGGCGGCGCAGGCCGGTATGCTGGGGATCATCTTTACCAATACCCGGGCCAACATGTGCGCCTGGGGCACCATGGAACACTGTCTGGGCAACAACCCGCTGGTGATGGCAGTTCCCCGCGGCAACGGGGAGCATGTGATCATGGACACCTCCTTTTCCCAATATTCCTACGGCAAGCTGCAGCTGGCCAAGCTGGAGGGCCGCATCGCCATGCCGGATCCTGCCGGATACGACGACGAGGGCAACCTTTCCAGCGATCCGGCAGAGGTGCTGCGCTGTAAGAGGCTGATCTCCATGGGTAAGTGGAAGGGTTCCTCCATTGCCATGCTGCTGGATTTAATCACCAGCGTCTCCTCCTTTGGCTACTCCTCGGCAGCTTTGGCAGCCTTGGAGGGAACCGACGAGCGGGCCTGTTCTCAAACCTTTATCATCATTAACCCCCTTGCCTTGGGCGAGCGGGAACAGGCCGACGCCATTGTGGACGAAGCCTTGGAGATGGTCCTTGGCGCCACTCCCGTACCGGGGGAAACCGTGCGCTATCCCGGTCAGGCCATGTTGGGCATTCGCAAAGAAAACACCCAGCTGGGCATTCCCGTCCACGAAAAAGTCTGGAACAAAATCCTCAGCCTGAAATAACCCCCAAGTCATACCTGAGACGCAAAAGTCCGGCGGCTCCCCAAAAGGGAACCGCCGGACTTTTTAGGCGATAACCGGCCACCGGACGCCACCCGGCCAGAGTACGGCTTTGGGTGGCCGCTTATTCAAAGGGGAATACGTACTGGTTCAGCCCGAGTTCATCCCGCACAGCAATCAGCTCGGGCTGGACTCCCCCGCTCACCGGCAGGCCCTTGTCCTTGCGCTCCTGCCAAGTGAGGTATTCTTTTTCCCCGGCTGTGTAAATCCGCTCCTGCCCCGGCGCTTTCCGGGAGGCCCGCAACGCCCGCATGATGTTCCCCGCTGTGGTTTTAAAGGTATCCAGCCCCATAAAGGCTTCGGTGTCGATGGCGATGAAGAAGTGGCCCAGCTGATAGGGCTTTTGGTTTCCGTCCTTGTCCTTGTTATCCAGATCGGTGAGGTAGGTTCCTGCCTGCAGCGCGGCGGAGAGCACCTCTACAGCCACAGCGTAACCATATCCCTTGTACCCCGCCAGCTCCTCACCAATGCCGCCCAGAGGCGTCAGGGCGGCATCCCCCGCTGTCAGAGCCTTGAGGATGGAGGGGGAGTCGGTCAGGGCCTTGCCGTCCTGATCGATGACGGTGCCCTCGGGGCAATCCCGCCCGATGCGGGCGTAGTATTCGATTCTGCCCCGCTGGATGATGCTGGTGGCGCAGTCCAGATTAAAGGGGAACGCCTCGTCGGTGGGGAATCCAATGGTCAGGGGGTTGGTTCCCAGCATGTTCTGCACCCCAAAGGTGGGAGCGATAGAAGGCCTTGCGTTGGTTCCCGTAATGCCGACGCATCCGTTGTCGATGGCCATGGAAGTGAAGTAGCCCGCGATTCCATAGTGGGTAGAATTGCGCACCGCCACCATTCCCATGCCGTATTGCTTGGCCTTTTGAATGGCCATTTCCATGGCACGGACTCCGGCCACCTGACCCATGCCGTGGTGAGCGTCCATCACTGCGGTGGTGTGGGTTTCCTTCAGGATTTCGATCGGGGTGACAGGCTTTTGAATCCCCGCTTTGATCCGGTCGATGTAAATCGGCTTAAAGCGGTTGACCCCGTGGGATTCGATTCCCCTGCGGTCGGCTTCGATCAGGACGTCGGTGCAGATTTGGGCATCCTTTTCCGGCACACCGTAGCCCATAAAAGCCTCCTTGACAAAGGACTCCATCAGTTCCCAAGGCACATTGACATATTCTGTGCTGCTTCCCATGAGACTCTCTCCATTCTATTAAAATATAAAAAAGAGCAGTGCAAACCGGACTTTCGTCCAATGCGCACCACTCTCAATCATCTCTATGCGGTTCTATTCAGTTTTGGTATGCGGTTCCCTTTACATAAACCAGATTTCTTCCCGGGTGGTGGAAATAGCCACCGCACCTGCCGACAAGGCAGAGATAACATCTTCCTTATCCCGAATCAGTCCCCCGGCGATGACGGGAACCTGAGTCTTTTCCATGACGATTTTTAGAACCTTGGGCATGATTCCGGGCATCACTTCAATTAAATCCACGTCGTTCAACGCCACCTGATTGCCGATGTTGTCAATGGCCTTGGAATCGATGGCAAAAATGCGCTGAACGGTGGCAAGCCCCTGCTTTCTGGCATATTTGATCTGGCTTGCTCTGGTGGAGATGATGCCGTCCGCTCTGGTGTACTGCCGGATAAAGTCAATGGCTCCGTCCTTGCTGGAAAGCCCCTCCACCAAATCGATGTGGACAAAGGCGATTTTCCCCGCCTCTTTCACCCTGTCGACAATGCCCTCAATGGTGCAGGCGGTGCCAAACAGCAGAAACACAATCAGGCTTTCCGATTCCAGCGCCTTTTGCAGCGAGACATCTTCTTTGACGGCGGCAATAACAGGAATTTCATCCAGATGTTCACACAATTCCACTCGGTTCAAGGCAGGTTCCTCCATTGGCGACCGATTCCCCGCAGAACAATTACTGTAATCTTATTATGAAGGATACGGGGCGGATTGTCAATCCCCTATCTCAGGTTCAAAGGGCTGCAAATGTGCAGCGCCCCCTGTAACCGACAGCTTTTTTGTTGACAAGCTTTCGGCCAACTGCTAGAATGAAGCCAAATTACAGAGGCCTTGCAAAAAGGCCCTGCCCAAAAAATGTTCAGCAGGGGGAACTATGTTTTTGAAGAAAAAAAAGAAGATGCCCCTTGTGTCCGCCGTGGTGGTGGCGGCCGGTTCCGCGGACCGGATGCAGGGAATCGATAAACAGCAGGCTCTTCTGGACGGCCTGCCGGTGGTGGTGCGAAGCGTCGAGGCCCTCTCCCGCTGTCCTCTGGTAGGAGAGGTGGTGCTGGTCTGCCCACCCCGGAGCATCCCCGAATATTACGCTTTGGTTCGGGAGTTCTCTCTGGATTTGGTCAGCGCCGTGGTGGGAGGCGGCGCCAGCCGTCAGCAGTCGGTGTTTCTGGGGGTGGAGGCCTGTGACGAGCAGGCAGCCTACTACCTGATTCACGATGGAGCCCGGCCTTTGGTGGCTCCCGAGGTGGTGGAGGAGTGCATCCGGGCCGCCATGGAGTTTGGAGCCGCCGCCCCGGGCATGACCCCCAAGGATACCATTAAGGTGCTGGACAAGGATGGCTTTGCCGTCTCCACCCCTCCCAGAGAAGGGTTGGCGGCCATTCAGACCCCCCAAGTGTTTGAGGCGGGGCTGTACCGTCAGGCTATGGCACAGGCCAAGAGGAGCGGCCACGAGTACACCGACGACTGCCAGCTGGTGGAGCAAATGGGCCACAGGGTCAAAGTAATTCCGGGGGGATACTCCAACCTGAAGATCACCATCCCCGAGGATTTGGCCATGGCGGAAGCGGCGCTGCAGTTTCAGGAGGAAGGGTGGTCCCGGTGGGAAGTGTTCGAGTAGGCCATGGATATGACGTCCACCGGCTGGGTCCACAGCGCAGGCTGATTATCGGCGGGGTAGAAATTCCGTGGGAGCTGGGACTGGAAGGCCATTCCGATGCCGACGTTCTCTGTCACGCAGCGGCGGACGCTCTGCTGGGAGCCCTTGCCCTAGGGGACATCGGCACCCACTTTCCTCCCGGCGATCCCGCCTACAAGGATGCAGACAGCCTTGGGCTATTGGAGCAGGTGGGCCAAATGCTCCGGGAACGGGGCTGGCAAACCGGCAATCTGGATGCCACCCTTGTGGCTCAGCAGCCCCGGATGGCCCCCCATCTGCCTCAGATGCGCCAACATATCGCCCATGCCCTCCAGATAGAGGTGGATGCCGTCAGCATCAAGGCCACCACAGAGGAAGGCTTGGGCTTTACCGGTGCAGGGCAGGGAATCGCCGCCCACTGTGTGGTTCTGGTGGAGCGAACAGGCGGGTGATGGCTCATACCATTATAGCCGATGCCTCCCGGTTTCCGTGTTCTGTGCAGGTGGCCCCATCCCTTTTTCCAAAGGCTGAAGCGTTACAGATTGCAAGGGCCCCGAAGGATTTCGGGGCCCTTTTCTGTGGATGCATTCGCTTCCCGGCTCCTTTTGGCATAGACTGTAGCAGAAACTGATAAGGGGCAGGACCATGAACTATGCCGAACTCACCGCTGCCTTGACAGCGGCCGCCAACATCATCGCGGCGCAGCTGACCAACACCCAGACCAATCAGCTTGGCGCAATCTTTACCCTGTTGGGGGAGCTGCTGCAAACCATTGCTGTGATTCGGCCGGACGACAGCACCTCTCCCCTGCAAGACAGCAACCCGGCGGATCAAGGGGACGCTGCGAGCTCTCAGGGGCAAGGTGCGGCTCAGCAGGGGGATGATCCAGCCGCTACAGGGGGGAATGCCGCCGCCCAGTCCGGGGGCGTCTCTCCCCCAACGGCTACCACATAGCCGACTGCGACTGCTCTTCCTTGGAGGAACTTCCCCCTGTCAGCACCTGCCGAACCATCAGCACGGCAGCCACAACCGAAAGACACCACAACAGCAGGGAGAGCGCCTTGGAGATAAGCCCCTGCATCAGATGCAGGGTTTTGAGCATCAGGGTAAAGGCCAGAGGAACCGCCAGACCAATGGTCACGATCAACGCAATTTTCTTCATCACGCTTCTCCTTTGGGTGGGATATTCCTAGTATTTGCATGAAATCCCCCCGAGATGCAGAAACTAAGAAAAATCCCCGGAAAGGAGAACTCTCATGGCAAAGGACAGTCAAATCGACCCCAAGGAAGTGCGCCGGGCAAAATCCAAGGGCGGGCCCACTCCCGCCAGCGACCAGCCCGATGGTGAGGGCCGCAACGCCAAAAAGCACTCCATCCCCTCCCAAGGGCATCAAAAGAAACAGTAGCCAAAGGGCCCCGGACCATGGTTGAGTCCGGGGCCGCCTTGTTGCGTCAGCGAAAATTATTCGTAGATGCGCCGGTATAGCAGGGTGGCCGCCTCTGCCAGACGAGGCCCGGGGCGGGTGATTTCGTCGGAGCTTACGTGGATGATGTTGCCCTGCTTCACCGCCGGAATGTTCTGCCAGCCCTCCCGGGCGGCAATCTCCTCCTCGGGGCGGGGACCTTCCCCAAAATACATGGTGACGGTGACAATGTAGTCGGGGTTCCGGGCAATCACCTGTTCCTGCGAGATTTCTCCCCAGCCCTTTAGGTCAGAAAATGTGTTCCTAAGCCCCAGCAGGACGGCAATCTCTTCCATAAAGGTGTCCTGCCCGGCAGTCCAGAGGCCGTACTCCAAGGGGGAAACCTCAAAGTAGACGGTGCTCTCCTTATTTTTTCCGGCAACCTTCTCCTCAATTTCATCAAAGGCTCCCTGCATTTCTTCAATCAGCTTCTGCGCCTGCTCTTGGCGGTCCAGCACGTTGCCCAGCAGTGTGATGGCCTGATAGACCCCCTCGATGCTCTGGGCATCGGTAAAGACAGTGGCAATCCCCGCCTGAGACAAAGCCTGAGCCTGCTCCTCTCCCTGAGCCATGGAGCCCATCACCACCACTTGGGGATTCAGGGCGATAATCTGCTCGATGTTGGTTTCGTAGCCGCTTTGCACCGAGGGAATCTCCAGCACCGACACCGGATAATCGCAATATTCTCCCCTGCCTACCAGAGAGCCCTCACAGCCCAGAGCGCTGATGATCTCGCAATCGGCAGCGGTGAGAGCCACCACCCGCTCCACTGGGGTTTGAACAGATACCGTCCGGCCAATCATATCGGTCAGCTTTTTGGCGTGGTCCTCCCCGGCCTTTGATCCGGCCGGGCCGCATCCCGACAAGGCCAGCAACAGGCCAAGAACTACAGACAGGCACTTCTTTAAGTTCACAATCATTTCCTCCCTATCATCGGCGGCGGTGCGTTCTCGCCCGCCCGTTTAAGTCTTAGAGTATTTCTGCCGCCAAAGCATCGGGGCTGCCATGGCTTTCCATGGAAAAAAGCCCCTGACGGCGGCAGATTTCAGTATAGCGCAAAACCCGGATTCTGACAATGCCGGGGGCTTTTTCTCCGCCTTGGTTTGTGTTATACTGGAAAAGAAAAACAGGCTTGTCCGGGTATCGCAACCTCTTTGTGGTTATGATACCCTTATAATCGGTTAACTTGAAAAATACTTTGTAATTTCAAGCCGCGATATTGCCGCGCAGCTGCCCTGCGGACGGCTTGAACCGGATTTCATCGTCAATCCTACGCCTGCGGCGTGCCGGTGAGCGTTACACGCCGCGTTAAAACGCTTACCGTGATTGACGATACAACCCCATGGCTGCCCAACAAGACCTGGGCTTTTTACAGCCGCAAGCGCAACTCTAAGGAAAGGAGAATGTCCCTTGAGGGAAAAAGTGTGGGCGCTCTGCCAAAGGCATCGGGATATCCTGCTGTATCTGGTGTTTGGCGTGTTGACCACCGCCGTCAACTATATCACCTTTATGGCGCTGCTGGCCCTTTGGCCGGGCAGCTCCACTGTGGCTCCCAATCTGATCGCCTGGTTTGCCTCGGTGTTGTTTGCCTACGGAACCAACCGCACTTGGGTGTTCTGCTCTCAGGCCCGGGGAGCCGCCGCTCTGGGCCGGGAAGTGCTCTCCTTTTTGGGAGCACGGCTGTTCTCGCTGGCTTTGGACCTCGTTATCGTCTACCTGTTTGTGGATGTGCTGGGCTTTCATCCCGGGGTGATTAAGCTGGCCTCCAACGTTTTGGTGGTGATCCTCAACTACCTGTTCAGCAAGTTCTGGATCTTCCGCTCCGCTCCGAAGAACGTCGGCGAAGAGTCCTGATTTTCTGCTATTTCCACAGCTGTTCAGGGGTTTATCCCGTGGTTTATTGTATAGTCTGACCACATCCTCTAACGCCGAGGCAGGGGCCTTCTTTTTTGTTGTGGAGTATTAATATTTTATCCGAGTTTTATCTATTTATATTTGTGTACATGATACAGATTTAGCAAGTCGTCTTGTCCCCCGGGCCCGAGTTGAAGTCGGGGGCCCGGTAGGCATATACTGAAGATGCAAGGAGTAATTTTCATGCAGAAAAGCCACAGCCGCGTGGCGGCAATTCACGATCTTTCGGGATTTGGGCGCTGTTCCCTGTCGGTGATTATGCCGGCTCTTTCCGCTATGGGAGTGCAGGTTTGCCCTGTGCCCACCGCCATTCTTTCCACTCATACCGGGGGAATGGGCGACGTGGAAATGCGGGACCTCACCGATTATATTTCGGAAGCACTGGGGCACTATCGGCGCCTGAATTTGGAGTTTGATTGTGTCTACAGCGGGTTTTTGAGCAACGAAGCTCAGATTGATCACTGTCTGGAGTTTTTGGAGGCTTATCCCAAGGCTCTCCACGTGGTGGACCCGGTGATGGGGGATCACGGAAAGCCCTACCGCACCTGCACGGCGGACATTCGCCGCCGGATGCTGGAACTGGTGCGGGAAGCGGGGATTATCACCCCCAACCTCACCGAGGTGAGCATCCTGCTGGGAATTGATTATCCTCAGGGGCCTCTCACCACTTCCCAGACCAAAAGCTATCTGGCCCGGCTGGGTGAGCTGGGGCCGGGGCAGGTGGTGATTACCGGCGTCAACCTGATGTCCGGCATTATCACCAACGTGGGCTACGACCGGGACCGGAACGCCTACTGGCGGGCCGACTGCCAGTATGTTCCCGTTGCCTATCCCGGCACCGGCGATCTGTTTGCCGCCGTGCTGACCGGAGGCCTTCTTTCCGGGGACAGTCTTCCCCTTGCCATCAGCCGTGCCACCGCCTTTGTAGAGCTGTGCATCAAAACTACATACGGATACGGCACCGATCCCCGCTTTGGCGTCTTGCTGGAGCATTCTCTTCCCTGGTTGACCAGAGATCAGATTCTAACCGGATATCAAGCCCTGTAGCTGCCGAAAAGAGCAAGATGCATTGCTGTTTTTGGCGGGAGGAGCCACAACAACAATGCATTGCAGATTTTCGAGCAGGAGTTGATTTTTATGCGCAAAAAGATGAGCAGCATCACCTTTGTGGCCATGGTAGGTGTGGTGGGGGCCCTTGTGTTTGCCTCCAACTACCTCTATGTGCCCCTGCCCGCTATTGCAGGCACCACTCCCCGCATTCATATGGGGAACATCATGTGCTTGCTGGCCGGGCTGATTCTCGGTCCCATACCGGGTGGTATCGCCGCCGGGGTAGGGTCCCTGTTTTTTGACCTCACCAATCCCCTTTACGTTTCCAGTGCGCCCTTTACTCTGGTCTTTAAGTTTTTAATGGCCTTTGTGTGCGGCAGCATTGCCTGGGGCCGGGGAATGGAGGCCAAATCCTTTAAGCGCAACATCGTTGCCGGTATTCTGGGCCAGCTGACCTACATCATCCTCTATCTGGGCAAGGACTTGGCAACCAACCTGTTCTTCAACCGGGTTGAGGTGCAAACGGCACTGTTTTCTCTGGCGCAGAAGGCAGTTACCTCCACTATTAACGGCATCATCGCCGTAGTATTTGCCGTCCCCCTCTCCTTTGCTCTGCGCAAGGGACTGGAGCAGGCCAACCTCCACGGACTGCGCGACATCCACTGACCATTGAGCTTCCCCCCTGATCGCCACCCGCAGCTCCATAAGGGAGCCACGGGTGGCTTCTTTTTTTTGCAAAAGCCCTCTGTCATTCGGCGGTAATGGACGGAATAGGGAAAATTTTCCTATTGGGAAACTTTATTATAGAATTCTGGAAATTTTATCACAATAATGTTATAATTATGATACGGACCTTTGAAGAGGGATGTGTGTACCGTTGAGCTGTTACAAGAAGAAACTGCTTGTTGTGGACGATGTCCCGCTCAACCGCATTCTACAGGCAAATCTGTTCGAAGACGACTATGATGTTTTGGAAGCGGATAACAGCCAGATCGCTCTGAAGCTGATTCTCAAGCACCGGGAGGAGCTGGCTATTGTTTTTTGGACCTTGTGATCCCGGTGATGGACGGCTTTGAAGTGCTGGAGCAGATGACCCGGTTGGGGCTGATTCAGACGATTCCCGTCATGCTCATCACCGGGGAAAACGACGATGAAAAAACCTTGATGGGATATGCACTGGGGGTTTCCGATTTGTTGAACAAGCCCTTTAACCCAAAATATGTCTTCTGCAAAGTCAACAACGTGGTGCAGTTCTACTCCCACCGACAGGAACGGGAACGGGAGCTACAGAAACAAAAAGCAATGCCGGAACAGCAGGCTCGTCGAATTCGCCAGTCCAACCAGTTCGTCATCGATGCCCTGTCCACTACGGTGGAATTCCGCTACATGGAATCGGGAGAGCACATCATGCGGGTACGCACCCTCACCAAGATCTTTCTGGAGGCGCTGCGGGAGTTCTATCCCCTCACCGATGAGCAAATCGCGACCATCTCCAACGTCTCGGCTATCCACGATATTGGCAAAACCCTCATATCCGATGCCATCTTGCTCAAGCCCGGCCCTCTCACTCAGGAAGAGTTCGAAATCATGAAGACCCACACCATCCGGGGTTGCGAGATTCTGGATACCCTTAACTACATCCAGGATGAGCAATCCTACCGGTATTCCTACGACATCTGCCGCCACCACCACGAGCGCTGGGACGGCAGCGGATACCCCGACGGCCTGAAGGGGGACGAGATTTCCATCTGGGCACAGGCCACTTCTCTGGCCGATGTCTATGACGCTTTGACCAGCGAGCGGGTATACAAAAAGGCTTACACCCACGAGGAAACCATCCACATGATCCTCAGCGGCGAATGCGGAGCCTTTAACCCCAAAATGCTGGAAATGCTGGTGCGGATGCAGGGCACCCTGCAGGAAAAGATTGACCGCTACGCCCGGCAGGAAAAAGATGAGATAGAGGCTTTTTTCGGTAACCAGAAGGAGGAGCAGATTTCCTCCCCCCTCTAAGACAATGCATACACTGCCACAGTAATGCCAACAGGCAGGCCGGATAAATATCCGGCCTGCCTGTTTTGTCTTGGGGCTATGGTTTAAATGGATGACCGGGGCTTCCACGCCTTGAGCCGCAGGGCGTTGGTGAGGACCGACACCGAACTTAAGGACATAGCGGCGGCGGCAATCATGGGATTGAGCAGCGGCCCCCCAAAGAGGTGGAGCAGCCCTGCCGCCACGGGAATTCCCACGGTGTTGTATCCAAAGGCCCAGAACAGGTTCTGCTTGATGATGCGAATGGTGGCCCGGGAAAGCTGCAGCGCTGCCGGAACGCCGGAAAGGTCACTGCGCATCAGGACGATGTCGGCGCTTTCCATGGCGACGTCGGTGCCGGAACCGATGGCAATGCCGATGTCGGCCTGAGCCAGAGCCGGGGCATCGTTGATGCCGTCTCCCACCATGGTTACCTTTTTGCCCTGCTCCTGCAGCTCCTTGACCTTGGCGGCCTTATCCTGAGGCAACACCTCCGCCAGCACCAAGTTCACCCCTACCAGCCGGCCGATGGCGGCGGCGGTCTTTTGGTTATCCCCGGTGAGCATCACCACTTCCAGACCCATTTCCTTCATAGCGGCAATGGCGGCGGCGCTGCTCTTTTTGACCACATCGGCTACGGCAATGATTCCCAAAATCCCATCATCGCTGGAAACAAACATGGGGGTTTTTCCCTCGCCAGCCAAAGTGTCGGCCCGCTGGGCAAACTCGCCCAGTTCCACCTGACATTCCTTCATCAGGCGGTGGTTACCGATGTGGTAGGTCTGCCCACCGATGACTGCCTCAATGCCCCGGCCGGGCAGATTTTCAAACCGCTCCACATTCAGGAGAGCAAGGTTTTCTTCCCGGGCCCGGGCCACAATGGCCTGGCCCAGCGGATGCTCCGAGGCGTGCTCGGCAGAGGCGGTGGCCAGCAGAAGGGACTGGGCCTGCGCTCTCTCGGCGGGGATGACATCGGTGACCTGAGGTTTGCCTTCGGTGATAGTTCCGGTTTTATCCAGCACCACCACCTGCGCCTTGTGGGCAGTCTCCAAAGCCGTTCCGCTCTTAATGAGAATGCCGTGTTCCGCGCCCTTTCCCGTTCCCACCATAATGGCGGTGGGGGTGGCAAGACCCAGCGCGCAGGGACAGGCGATGACCAAAACGGAGATAAAAATGGTGAGGGCAAACTGAAGGGTCTCTCCGGCAATCAGCCAAGCGGCTCCCGCCAGAATGGCGATGACGATGACGATGGGGACAAAGTAGCCGGAAACCACATCGGCCAGCTGGGCGATGGGAGCCTTGGAGCCTTGGGCGTCCTCCACCAGTTTGATGATTTGGGCCAGAGCGGTGTCGCTTCCCACCTTGGTGGCTTTAAACCGAATGGTTCCGTTGGCGTTGACCGAAGCGGCGTACACCCGGTCCCCTTGGGTTTTCTCCACCGGGATGCTCTCGCCGGTGAGCATGGATTCATCAATGGCGGTATGACCTTCCAGCACCAAACCGTCCACGGGAATCTTCTCCCCCGGGCGCACCAAAATCACGTCGTCCACCTCCACCTCGTCGATGGGAAGCTTGACTTCCTCCTCCCCTCTCAGGACGGTGGCGGTTTTGGGGGCAAGGCCCATCAGCTTTTTAATGGCTTCCCCCGTGCGGCCCCGGCTTCTGGACTCCAAAGCTTTGCCCAGCAAAATGAGGGTGATGATGACCCCCGCTGATTCAAAATAAAGGGCGTGGGCAGCGTGATGATCTCCCCCCGCAATGCGGACGAGGGACGTGATGCTGTAAATAACGGCGGCGGAGGTTCCCACCGCAATGAGGGAGTCCATATTGGGGCTGCGCTGAAATAGCGCCCGGAATCCCACGGTGTAGAATCTTCTGCCCACCACAATCACCGGGATGGTGAGGCAGAGCTGCACCAGAGCAAAGGTGAGGGGGTAGTGGTCGGGGTGGAGGAAGGCGGGCAAGCCGCCCCCCAGCAGACCGGGAATCATGGGAGCCATGGCGATGTAGAGAAGCGGCACGGCAAAAATAGCCGCAATCTTAAAACGGCTCCACATGCTTTTGATTTCTGCCTCCTTGCGGGCGGTGTCCTCGTCGGTCAGGGGCTGGTCCGCCTCCAAGGGTTTGTAGCCCAGCTTTTCGATGACCTGCCGC
>ENA-UOOR01002679-UOOR01002679.1-fermentation-metagenome-genome-assembly--contig:-NODE-2679-length-17456-cov-5.976323_pt1 | contig 17456 bp, 20 predicted proteins | sample MGYA00245780_ERZ724029 | MGnify/ENA primary metagenome ERZ724029 (study PRJEB28704, sample SAMN03018315) | fermentation metagenome | biome: anthropogenic terrestrial biome; feature: soil; material... | reverse complement strand
TTGCTATAAATTCCGAATTGGTAGGCTTCCCTTTATTATTATGTATTGTATAGCCGAATAAATTATTAATTGTTTCAATGGGTAATTTTGAACGTTTTTAACCTTTTAACCTATAAAAATTTTACAAATAAATCCTTCTTAATTTTTAACTTTTCTAAAACACTTTATAGGTTTGATTTCTATAGTTTATAGGTGTTTTGAGTATAGAATTATTGTATATTATTACTCATTTTATGTCAAGTTTATCTATTAATTTATCATTGTGATATGTACGTGATTGTCATATATTGTCGCAATTACACGAACACTAATTACTTGCTATCCTATTAATTTATTCTTACCTAAATTATAATTTAATAATATATTGCAAAATGAAAACAGTCTTTTTTGTTTCCTAAAAACATACAATTATATTTTCCAATATGATTTCCAATAAGGTTCATTGGAATTGGGTTATACGCCCATGAATAGTTATATGCTAAATCAGTTGTATAAGTGGGAATTTTCATTTTATTAAAAAAAGGAAAATAAACAGCTCTCTCTTCATTCAATAATGTCTTAACACCAGGGTTAGTACCTAATTGCATAAGTTGAGAAAAATATTCAACACAGTTAAACCAACCAATAACAAAAGCTCTCTTATCTTTATTGCCTGCATCTATTTCTGAAATAAGCCAATCGAAATCCTTTTGATATTCACTCCAAGGTTTACTATTTGAACTTGTATTATTTTTAGAACCACTTTTCCAATTTTTTAGAAATTTTACTTCAATTATAAAGTCTTTCTGTTCTATAAATATATCATGATTATTCTTATTTTTACTTTTTCCATTATCTCCAACAGAGTAATGTGCCATATGTCCAAAAGGGTTTCCTAACCTTACAGTAATATCCATTTCATTAAATTTTTCATTAGCAATTTTTTTTAATTCTTCTTTACTCATACCTTTGTAACGTTCATTTAATTCATCTATTACTAATAAACATGTTGTTACTAAATATTGACTTATAGATGGTCTGTTATTTTCCATTTAATATTCTCCCTTATAGTTCTAATCATGTTCCTTTACTTATTTTTATCTTTTTCCTATTTTTAATACAAATTAAGAATAGCCATTTGCTTTCCTATATCTTATTCTATTTTCCGTTTCTATTATTTATTCACAATATCTTTTATTACTTTTACATCAGTTTCTATATTTCCTAAACGATTTTCATAAACTTCTAAAACAGTAGAGAATTTTTCTATACTAATAGAGAACTTTTCCATCATTTTATAATTTCTTTCCTCACGTGTAGAATTTTCAGTAATCATATTATTATACATCTTCCAAATGAAAAATCCACAAGCCATAGTTACTGCTATTGGGAAACCAAATGTTTCAATTGCTAAATTCCAATCCAAATTAACTCACCACCCTTTTAATAACTAAGTCCTATTATTTCAACTGTATATTCAAATCCGTTAACTGTCGCTACAAGCGTTACATTTACACCTTGTTTAACTTGACTTCCAGCAGTAACAGAACAAGTATTAGCATTAGTAGTAAGTGTAAATTTACTTGAATTTTCACCCCTTAAACCCCAAATAACAGGTAAATCAGTATTAATGCTAAAATCGTTTGTATCCCCATTGTAAATATCATAATATTCACCTGTAATAACTAAATTTGGGGCTGATTGTTCTTCTTGCTTTTCTATTGTAACAAAAACTGAAATTGTCCTTAACGCTTCACCCTTTACAAACGATATATTTGCAACGGTTTCATTATCTGTGGTAGAAAAATAAATAATATCAGTTAGTGTTATTACTCTATCAGTTAAAGTTAATAAGCCATCTGTGTCCACATAAGAAATAAATGTATCAACTTCTGGATTTGCAACTTGTCCGTCTTTTAGTCTTAATATACTTGATGTAATATCCGTTCCAGCAAGAACATCTTTACCAATAAAAGCTGTTGTTTCATATTTAGGCATTTCTGCCACAACTATATCTAAATCAGTAACTACTTTATCTTGTTTTTCTATCATTATATTTACAGTTAAAGTCTTAGTAATTCCACCATAAAGGAAAGATAAAGTAACTGTTGTTGTATTAATATCATCCTCGAAAGGAATTTGATTTTTTAATTTTACTATTCCACTATTCAAAGTTAATAAATTATTTGTTCCAACTGCTGATATATTAACAGTAATATTATTATTAGTTGTTTGTCCAGCTTTAAGTTTTTTAACAATATTCGATACATCTTCATTTGCCAAAATATCTTTTGTTATTGTGGCTGTGGTTTCATATTTCAATATTTCCGTATTAATTAATCCACTATAATCAATTGGTTCACGATAATATGTTGTATAGTCAGCAACACCTAACTCTAAATTATCTGCTGGTGTTCTATTTGTAGTTTCAATAGATATGACTAATAAACCTTTACTTATTAAGTGATTTTTACCAATTACCCTAAAAGCCATTCCATTATCAATTAAAATTCTTGTTATCATAGCGTGAACTATTCCATTAATTAAATTATCACTTTGGACAAAACTTCTTGTATGTATATCGTATTTTAAAATAATGTCAAAACTAGAATTTGCTGTAATAGCTATTGCACCTTCAGTAACCCCTAATTTTGCATTATTATTTTTTAATGCTATTGGATAAGTTAAAATCCTGTTGTAATCCCAGTCAAAGATATTAATACTAAAAGGACATTCCAAAAGATAAGCCTTGTCGCAACCTATTTCAGTGTCGATTGCACTTTCGCAAATATAATTAATACTTTTACCATTACAAACATGAGTTATATAATCCCCAGTCTTTAAAGTGTTATATGGTGTAATTATTTCCTTTTTATATGTGTTATTTACATTGTCTGATTTAATGTCTTGTATTAACCCATTAATTATATTATCGTTCGTTAAATTAAGTTTTAAGACGTTATTTTGTGCAAAATTATTATACAAAACATTATATTGATTAATTAGTTTGGTTTCTAAAATTTTTTGTGCTATCATAGTAATTTCACTCTTTTTTTAAGTTCGTTTAGTCCACGCAAAATATAAGAAGGGTAATCCGTTAAAAATGATTGAGTAGTATCATTATATGTTAATGACTTTGTGGCTTCATTGCCAAGTTTTTGTACCTTGAATATTACCATCTCAACCAATAGGCTATCAAATAATAAAGTATCATATTCCCTTTTGGTGTACGTTTCTATTTCTTTTTTTGTTAGATCAATGAGTACATTAATTTTATCTATATCCGTAAAGCCTGTTAAGGTTTGAATATTTTCTAATGGTGTTATTTTAATCACCCCTTTTTAATTTTAAAAAATAAGGGTAGGTTTCCCCACCCATAAAATTATGCTATTGACTTATTTAATACAACCACTTTAGAATTATCTGTCAAAGCAACTACATTACATCTTCTTGCATAAATTGTATTTTTTCTAATGTTTGCTTCTCTTTCTTGTTCAATTTCAACTTCCTTTTTAGTGAATACTGTTACAGCTTCAGCATTTGCTAAAAATGCTTTATCAGCAGGAACTGATTTACTTGTATAAACAGGAATATTATTAACGCTACCAATATAACCAGTTCTTACAAAACCTTCAGCATATTTTAAATCATCTTTTAAATTCTTTCTCAATTGTGCTTTTTGTAAAGGATTTATCAATAAGAATAAGCCTTCTTCATCTTCTCCAAATAAAGCAGTCGCATCAACAACAACATCAAAATTGATTCCTGCTGTTGGATAATCCATTGTTTGTGTTCCTTTTCCTAATTCTATGTAAAATTTAGAAGTTAAATCATTTACCATATTACCAGAAAGCTTTCCTAAACCTGTATCAACAGTCATAGGGTCTTTAATTTGTTCCTCGTCAAAATAAGGGAAACGTCCTTGCACATATTTAACTTCATATTCAACAGGTGTAAAAGATACTGATACATCATCACCAACTACATTACCTTCACCCTGTGCCACATCTCTAACATTACCAGTTGCTGTGTAAACATTAATTGTCTTTTTCATTCCAGCAGTTTCAACCATGCTATCATCATGAGTATAAAACGGTGAAACATCTAATTTTGTATCTAAAAAATCCTTTACTTTATTTTCTAAAACTATATTGTTATATACTGTATTTGCCATTTGTATTACCATCCTTTTAATTTTTATTTGTTTTGTTACATTAAAAAAAACGCCTATCATTTCAGCGTTTTAGTTTTATTTTACTAATTGCATATATAAGTCTTTGTTTGTGTTAAACAATTCAGTTTGTTCAGCAATTGACATTTTTCTAAATTGTTCTTTAGTTATTCCATTGGAATTGGAATTATTGCTGTTTTTAGTTCCAGTTGGATTAACCTTTTTAGCTACCTCATCAGCAACTGATTTTTTAAAAGCCTTATCTAACTTTTCTATATTAGCTTGTACCTTATCAACATCAGTTGATAAAACAACAAAGTCCACTAAATCAGCAGATAAACCCCTTTTTTCCAACACTTTAACGGTGTCAAGTTTAATATTAGTTAATTTGTACTCTGCTAATTGACTTTCTAAATCAGCTTTTTCAGCTTCAAGTCTTTGTTTATCATCTAAACCTATTAATGACTTTTGTTTTTCCAATTCTCTTTCATACTTTTTCTTTTCATTTTGGCTATTCTTGTAAATAGCTTGTTGAATCATCTTATCTAAATCACTTTGTGTTATTGTTACTGTGTCAATATCTTTGTTGTCATTATCTTTATTATCTTTATTATTAACGTCAACGTTTTTATTATCTTCCATTTTTTACACCTTTGTACCCCTCGTAAGTGGCATCCTTTCTAATTTTTAATTTGCTATCCCTCGTAAGTGATAGAGATATTTCTTTAATGTCTAACATCTAAAAAGACAATAAAAAAAACACCAATTAGGTGATTAAATATCTTTTGTATTCTCATTGTGGTAATTTTGTTTTTCTTCTTCCTCTATCTGCTGTAACTCTGCATTAACATCAGTAATAAAAGGTATTTGCTGTATTAAGGATTTTCTTGATACAGTGTCTTTTAATTTACTTACATTATCAGCAATTACACTTAAATTCTTTGGTATATTTCTAAAGAATTGTATTTTAATGCCATCTACTGAAAAATCATTACCAAAAATATTATATATTGTACAAATTAATTGTAATCGTCTTAATAATGCTTGTCTGAAATAACTTTCTCTTTCTGATACAACACCTTCAATTCCATAAATATTTTTAACCGATTCAGCACTGACATGACTTTTGGATATTACCTCTAAGTCTTGTACGAATGAAAACCTTTTAATCATATCTTCCAGTCTGTCTTTATAATTCTCGTTTTCACTGTCGTTACTATTTTTGTTAAGAAATTCAATTTTTGCTGAATTACCTTCATCTGAATCGATACTGAATATTCGATTCGATTTCATCAGCCTCAACTCATCATCTGAAAGCGAACTGTTGTAAATGCACAAATAGCTGTCGTTTAGTTCAGAACGGAAATTTGCAGTATCACTTAAAGCTATATCTAAACCATCAATTAACTTAAATACGCACTCTGAATCACCAGTTAAGGAATTATTATTTTTAAATACATTTACAGGACAAGCCTTGAAATAGTGGTCTTTAACTTCCACCAAGGAAATTGAATTACTTTCCATTTTAAATATCTTTATATCTGTATCTGTGTATAATTCAATGTTTGTTGTTGTTTTATTATCTAATACGTTTATTTCATCCCAAAAACGTATTGCATATAATAATTCACCATCAATGGAATTATCATATATAGGTATTACCTGTTCTGGATTTAATTTTGTCATTTTTAATTGCTTGTTATCATTTAAGTATAATAATTCATAAGAAACACCGTATATACTTGTATCTTTACCAATGTCAATATTGTGGGATTGTTCAGTTTCCTTGTTTGCGTTTATAATACTTTCAAGCTGTTCATCTGGTATAGTATAATTAATAGCTTTTCCACCTAAAAAGTAACCATTAACGAGGGTAGTAACGTACCGACTATAAGGAACGGCTATCTTGTTGTTTGGCTTGTCTGGGTCTGCCATTATTCTATTTTTGATCGGTGGATTGTCTGCATCATAGTATGCTTTATTGGTTTTTAATTTTGGTAGATATTGAGTTTTAAATATTTCTATATATTTTTTTATATGTTCTGTTGTTAATTCAACATTTTTATCTATATAAAACAAAATTTATTCACATCCTTTATAATTTTACTGTTAAAATTCTTGCTTTCTTTTTAATATTTTGAATACTGTATCTGATTCCATCTATGCAGTGATTAAAAGTATCAATTGGTGTATCAATATACTCACCGTCTTTTTTAATCCAAGCATAATTATCAAATTCTATAATTGTATTTTCGCAAGTTTCATTAATAATAATTTCCATTTCTTGCATTTTTCTAATGCCAGAAATTATTGAGTTTTTTCCTTTTTTACAAGGTTTAATTTTAGTTAATCCCATTTTGCGTAAATCAACTATATCTTTTGGGTTAGCACTATCAGCAATAATTATATTTTTATGCCATCCTTTTTGTTTGACTAACCTTGCAATATCTTCATTGGTTAAACCCTTTTGATATATCTCATCACAAATATATAAGGTCTTTGATTTATCATCATAAAGGCTTAAAATGCAAGTTGTTGGGTCATTAAAACCAAAGTCCATCCCGATAAGAGTAATTAATTCAGTATTATTCCTAATTAATTCATTAACATCTAACTTTTTAGCTGTATAAGAGAACACTAATTTTTCGAGTGTTGCAAAATTTCCTTCTGCCTCGATCTTATATCTCGCTGGGTTACGTTCCTTTAAACGTTCCATTCTCTTAATTGTGGCATCATCAACCCATTTATTATCAAGGTAAGTTGATTTTAAAATTAATGTATCATCTGGAATAATACCAGTGTCAAAACCAAAATATTTAAACGTATAATTTTGCATTGAAATTGGATTCATGCTAAAGTACAACATTTTATTTTTAACTTTACCCCTCAATACGCCATCTATGGATTCTATATCATCTTCTAAAAAGTCCGTACATTCCTCGAACCAAGCACAATCAATATCAACAAAACCTTTAGCTTTTTCACTTGAATCCATTCCAGACATTTTTATATATGTACCATTTGGGAAAACGATTATATGTTCTGATTTATTGAAATCACAATATTCATATAATTGGAATTTTTCCAAAGCGTCTAATGTCATTCGCCAGATGGTTTCGTTTATTCTGTTTGTTTGTTTGATTAAAAATAACATACGTCTTTTTTCTGATATTCCAAGGATTATTAGCTTGTCTACAATGAAGAAACTTTTCCCGCTTGAACGTCCGCCATAATATAAATTATATCTGTGGCTATAATCAAATAAATGTGGTAAATATATTGAATTGAACAGTTGTTTATCTATTTTTAAATTTGTAATATTAAATTTCTTTTTTGCTATTTTCTTCACCTACTTTAAATTAAAAAAGACAAGTATATATTTTAATACCTGCCTTAAATTTAACGCCCCTTTTAATTACCTTTTTGGCTTGTTTTAGGGGTAAATTATTAAGTTTAGTTGTTGGTTGAGTAATTAATCGGTTGAATGTTATCGTGCGTTTAAAAGTTTTGTATTGAGTTTTAGTTAAGTATATTATATGTTTTAAAATCCCTGTACACGTCTTTACGCTTTCATGTGCGAACGTTTGTATATAAGTTGAGTATTTACTTGATTGAAAATTAACTTTTGTTAATAAGCTTGTTATCATACGTCTTACATTTCATATCTAAAAGTATATAAATTAATTTGTCCAATAGTTGAAAAATACACATTTATATTCACTTTTGCAAAAGCGATAATGTAAGTGAAGTTTTGCGTATAAATTTGTATTAATTTTTTATATAAATTTATATTCAAAAGAGTAACAATCATAATAACAATTCAATGTTACAGATAAACGTGTATTTTACAGTAGTTGGACATTCTTATTTTTAACTTTTAGAATTGCATAAGGTTAATTTACAGTCTGCGAAAATTGTAGTAACTACTAAAAGCCACTTTTTAATTTAAAGGGGTAACCCGTATGATAAAACTTTGTTTTTATCCTAATAAATATACACCAATATTCATTTGAAATAGCTTAAAATGTCTTAATTACAGCCAATACTTTTATACATTTCCATAAATGAAGCAAGGAAAACAATGAATAATCATCATTAACCTTGCAATATCAACGTTTATTACACTTGTATTATACCATTATTTACTTATTATAATATGTATTATAAGTCATAAAAATGTTATTTTGCGACCAACTCAACGATTTATTACCATTTACAATAAAACCAATGAATACTCTATACATTACTAAATTAAGCTATAATTCCTGTTATTCCTCTGTTTCTTCATCATCAGAATCAAATAATGTTATTTTTATTTCTGTTGTTGTGGTATTTTCAACTTGTAATTTATCCGAACATAATCCATTTTCACCTAACACCATCTTAATAGCTTGTAACTGTGTACGTTTATCTGAATCATCTTTGACAAGTTTTAACAACTCTTTAGATGCTACATCTCCATAAACTGCAAATTTATTTCTTCTTTCCTTTTGTAATTCTGCCATATAGTTTTCATCTTTGTACCACCTATATAAAGTAACTCTATGAACACCAACTTCATCAGCAATTTGTTGTTTACTCTTATCTGTCCATACTAACAATGCAATTGCTTGTGCCATCTGGTCAGTTATTCCTTCTATATTCTTCATTAACTCACATCCTTTCTACATATCAATTACTTTATAAAACTTCTCTTTATCGTCTAACCATTCAATATATGATTTAAGATATATTCCAAACCCTTCAGCACCCTTATCAATTTTTACATCAGCAATTTTATCGGTATCGTTTGCATATAAATTAATATATTCCCTTATATCTTCCATACAAAAGAAATAACTAATTTTATTAACAACATCATAAACATTTAAAATATCACATTCAGTTATATAATACCAACCGATACTATTAATATTTCTGTTCTGTACTGTTTCAATGAACATACGTTGTTTATTCTTTTCATAACTATAAATACCAAATTTATAATCGCTTTTACATTCAACTTTAACATTATCTTTACCAACCAGATAATCAACATCTATTGCCTGAAATTCTTTGTTTTCAGTTACGTTAATATATTCAATATTAATACTATTCAAATATTGTTCAAATACTGATTCCCCAACCTTACCACTATCTAAATTTTCTTTCCATGTTCTATTGTTTTTCTTTTCTAAAATCATTGTAATTACAAACCATATAAATGGTATTTGCAATTTAGTTATTATCTTTTATCTTCTTTTAATTTAACTAAAAAGAAGATACCAAATCAATGGTATCTCCTATTCTTTATTTTCTTTTATAAATTGTCTTAATTCTTTGTAAGCGTTTAAAAATAAATGTAATTCCTTATTATTTTTATATTGTTCCAGTAGATCAGCTATATTATCGTTAATTATTCCGTAACATTTATTACTGTTATCCAGTGCCAATTCAACATTAACACCAGCAGAAATAAGAAACGCTAATTTGTTCAATGAGTAAACTTTTCTATCATTCATTTTATTCACCTTTATTCTTTTCCATCATTGCTATTATTTCTTGGCATTGTTCTTGTATATCTAATGTCAAACGCAAACTTTCTTTTACTGATTCTTGCAGTTCATTAATATCACTTTTAATATCATCCAAATCATTTGATATTTCATCTAATAAAACTTGTATATCGCCTAATAATTTCTTTGTACTTCTTTTAAATTTGAACATATTATTACCCCTTTATTATTATTTTTTGCATAAAAAAAGACACCTACATTTTGTGTAAGTGCCTTGATTATTAATACTTAATTATCATTTAATCCTTCCCAATCAACATCATTAATGTTACTATTTTTTTTATTTTCTTCTATTAAATCATTAAATGTTTGAACAGGAATTGAAGTTACCATTGTTTTTTTTATTTTATCGTTTTTGTTTCCACTCTTTAAATATTCAAAAATTAATTCATTATTCCTATTAATAATTTTTTCAATTGCTTCAGCTAATCCATCAATTTTAATATCAGGCACATTTAATATTTTCTGTATTTCATCTTTAGTTATTCCATTCATTCGCATTACCCCCATAAAATATATTTTACAACATATTACCATATTTTACAAGGAAGTGCAAACGTTTAATTATTCTAATAATGTAACGTTAATTACCTTATAGGTTTCTGCACCACTTACTTCAAATTCAACAATAAAATTCACTCTAATTGTTGCACCTAAACTATTTTCAGCATCTACATAAGATATAATTTGGTATTTATCATCAAATGATTTCTTTATACTTTGTCCATTATAGCTAAAGGGAAATTTTGCTGTTGATGGTGATTTTAATTTTTTCTTAACTTCATCTTTAGCAATAGCCCATGCTATACCTTTTTCTTCTTCATCTGGTTCTATTGTAAAACTTTGAGTTGAATTATTTGAACTAGTTGTAGTTTTTACCCCTCCATATTTACCATTTGCTGCCCTAATGTTATTATATTTATTTAAAATATCTATGTTTTCCTCTAATTCATATCTATTTATATATTTATCATAACTTACCAATTCAAACTCATCCTGCGACATAGAATAAGTAATGTATTCATTACCTTTTTTTGTAAAGCGGAGTACAGGATCAGTCTGATTGTTATATTCCCTCATTATATTTACAAAGTCTTTATAAATGCTATCTAATATTATGTATTGTTCTTTCACCGATTTTTCAAAAAAGGTATCATTCATATATATTGTTTTTTCATAATGTTCCATATTTTTATCATCTGAACTTAAAGAACCTCTTGGATTTACTGTAATTTTCAAAACATCATCATAAGACATAATTTTTTCATTTACAACTTCTTTAAGTTGTCCAAAAGTATAGTTTGTATTAGTATTATTTGATTTTTTATAATCATCACTAATTTTCAATCCCAAATAATTATAATTGTAAATTTTACCATTAAAATTTGTAGTTACAGTTGATTCCATAAAGTTTTCAAATATTAAGTCAATATTGTTTTTACTACAATTTCTAATTATAATATCATGAAGTGATTCATCTATTTCTTCAAAACTTTTTTCTATGTTTTTAAATTTTAAATTATTAAATTGTTCATTAACCATTAATTCAATACTGGAATTTTGGTAACCACTTAATTTGTAATCATCAATGAAATCATATTTTTTTATTAAATTATCTACGTCTTTTTTTACTTGGTTATTATGCGAAATATCTTTCCAAGCAAAAAATGCAATTGGTATAATTAATGCAATAGCTATTATTAAAATCCAAATATTTTTCTTTTTCATGCCTACCCCCACATAATATATTTACCAATATTTTACTACTCCTTGTATATTATTGCAAACGTTATTTACCTATTATTAAAATCACCTTTATTTTCGTGCCAAGCACTCAAAATCAATATATATATTTATTTCTAAAAAAGTAACACTAATTAAAAGTCTATATAGTATATATATGTATATAGTATTTTAAAAGGTGTTACTTTTTATATTAATATTATTTATTTTGAAAACTTGGTTTGAAAATCATTGCACTTTTAAAAAGGGAACTCTATTTCATTATCATATACTTTACCAACGGGTGTAAATGGTTTAATTTTATTGGTTTCATATAATTCATAATAAGCTAAATTAAAACCTATATTTACATCATCAATTAATTTATTAGCATCAACCCAAATTTTACTATCAATATATAATATATCTTTTACATATTTTGGTTGGTCATATGGAGTATTACCACGAATAACATGATTAACTATTGCTTTATGTAAACTAATTATTAATTGTTTTTTTAATTCTTCAATATCTGGATTTACACTATCTAAATCAATAATTTCATCTGCATTATCCGCTAATTCAATATTATATGTATTCCAATAATTGCTAATATTATCCCTTTGTTGGATTGTTGTATCTATTAATTTTTCTTTCATTATATCCTTAAAATTTACATTAATAGTTCTGTCTATTATTTTATAATATGGTGTAATTTTCATTTCTTCATAGGTTTCTTTTTCATACTTTTTAATTTTTTTAAACAATTTATCACTTGGTGACAAATAATCCATTTCACCAATATGTGTCATTGTTGTTATACCTATTTCATAATTTATAATTCCTTGCTTTTTAAGTCGTTTTAATGACCTGTCAAAGCTTTTTGTTACCATATCTAACATTTTATTATAATAAACTTTGACTAAATTTTTTGTAGTTTTGTAATATGTGGCTAATCCTTCAGACGAACGTAAATGATAACCAGTATATTCCGTAACTTTAAATAAAGGTATGTGTTCACAAAATATTTTAGTTTTTGAATCCATAATATTTCCTTTTTTTAACGCATCAATAATTACATAATCCATCAAATCAGAATATTTAATATTATTTCCACCTTTATTATTAATTCTGCCATCTATTTTATCTGTTGGATTGTCAAACACTTCATCAACAATAAATTTATTTTTATCTTTATAATATGTACAATATCTTTCAAACTCTTTTATATGATATTGTCTACCTTTTCCCTTTGTTGGTTTAACCCCTAACCATTCACAAATAGTATTGTAATTTTTAAATGTTTGTCCTTTTACTAATTTTTCTTTCATTTACGCTTTATCCCCTCTACACATTAATTATTTATTTCTACTGTTCCATAGTTCATACGCTGGCTGGATTTCATTATAATCAAATAACCAATATATTCTATTTTTGTTAAGCCCTGTTTCTAAAATTTTACATCCTTCTTGGATGAAGAAGTTAGCCAATTCATAGTTATAAATATACTTTTTATTACTCATACCTTATACCCCTTAAAATAGTTTATGTTATAGTGCAAGGCATGAAGCATAAGCCATAAGACTTATACTTAAAGAGAGAGATAATTAATTATCTCGTTGGATATGGCATTATCCTTCACACCCTACACCGTTCATAAAAGGCTTGCGATAGCAAGCTAATAATTAATCAATACTTGCATACTTTTATCTGTTTCTTTTAATACATCAACAATATTGATGATTGAACATTCAAATAATGTATCTGTTGTTTTCTTTTTATGTGTGTCTTTAATATCTTTAAACGCATAAGTAATTTTTGTATCATCTTTGTATAAGTCAATTTTTTGTGCGTTTACAATTACTTTTAAATCACCTTTTAAACTATCAACATCACATTTACCTATACCAATAACCCCTTGTTTTCCTTTTGTTTCATATCTTTTCATCTTCTTTTTAATTTCCTTATCCTGTAAATTGTCCTCAATTAATTTTGATTCAGTTAAATTGTATCTATTTCCAAAAAATTCATATTCACCATCTTTATCTTTACTTAAAACTTTAGCTGTCGGTTCCAATTCATTTAATTTTATTACCAACTCATTCCAAAAGTAATTAATTATAAATTTGTCTGATACTTTTAATTTAACTAAACAATTACATATTTGACGGTGATTAATGATAAATTTATCCGTTGTATTTAAAATTGGAAAATAACCGTATTTTTTTGTAATATCTATTGCTTTAAGCTGATACTTAAATAAAACTGTTTTATATGTTTCAACATCTTTTCTACTTCTCCCTGTTTCTTTATTGGCTTCATTTTTTAAATTTTCAACATCTGATAAGCAATTATTATCAATATCTAAATCCTGTGTAAATATGTAATTACTCAATAAATCCATTCCCTGTTGTTTAATATTTACAAGGTAAGGATTTAGTAAATTATCAATTATATATTGTGCAAATTGTTCATAATGGCTATTATAATTTTTAGTTTTATGCTTTTTATAATAACCGTCTTTATAGGTTAAAAATAAAGGTTTTGACTGCCTAATATCTAATACATCCATTTCTTCTTTTGTTGGCAACTTTAAACTTTTTGGGGCATCTATAACTTCCATTTGTAATTCCGTTAAGTATAATAATTTATCTCTATTAGCATAAAAATTATTAATCATATCTTGTTTACTGCCATACAAACATTTATTAGATATTTTCCCACCATTAATGGCTAACTGTCCTATCAAATTACCACTTGATTTTATTATTGCTAAAAATTTGTTAGCTGTGTTATATTCCATTTCAACCGTTTCACCTTCAGCAACATGAATAAACTTTCTATTATCTGATATAACATTGTCATATAATATTGAATTTTCAATACATAGCACCCCATCAGCATCAAAATCAGCGTAAGATAATTGGTTATGTGTCCAATCAACATTATTAAATATAATAATTTCATCAGTATAATTTTTAAAATATTTATCAAATAATTCATTGCTTACCGTTTTTATGTTTGCTATCTCCCAGCAACTTGCAAGGGGATTTCTGCTAATTGTAAATTGTTTATTGTTGTTATTTGGAATATAAAATTCATTTTCTTTTAATGTAGTTCTATCAATATTAAGTAAATTATCAATAAGTAGAAACGGATTAGGTATCATTATTTTATAATTGCCTTTTAAGTACATCTTACCACTTGATAATTGGCATACACTTTTTAAAATTGCTTTATTAATTGTCTGCTTTACCATGCTTGACTTTATAAAATCATCATTAGCGTTTAAAAGATATTCAACTTTTTGCTGTGGAATTATTTCCCCTTCTTCGTTGTCAAATTCCTTTAAAAAATATTTTATTGATGCTAAATCACCATTAATAACACCTTTATATAAATCAATAGTTGGTTTTGCTAATTCCATAAAGTCATTAAAATCAAGTGTTAAATTACTCATAAGTTGATAATTTGTCAAAGAATATTCTTTAGTTCTTTTCTTGTTGGTTTTAGTAACGTATAAGCAATTAACTAAATCCTTATCAGCACAATTATTTAACTTATTATAATAGTCCTCAATATCAGCAAAGTTTTCCCACCACTTGCACTGTGTTTCCGTCAAAATCATATCAACCTTGCTTAGATCTACATCATTACCCCATACATCTTTAACTATAAACTGATTATCACAATAGTTTTTAATATAATCCATCCAGTCAAAACGCAAACACAATCCTTTAACTGCTAAACCGTATAAGCGTATAACAGCATAATCAACCCTATAATTAAGTTTTAAGCTATCTTTTATGGCTTCAGCAACATTATCATTCATTAAGCCAAATCCGTCATGCTGTGTTAGTTTTATTGGCTTGTTGTCCTCTTTATGTTCGATTAATTGATTATCCTTTGATGTGTAATATATTACATCTTGCAATACTTCAATTTCTTTGTTTGGTACTACTGCAATTTTGGGAATGTAATCAATTTTATATGTAGAACTCATAGCAAGTGCAATTCTACTTGTAATTTTTTTATTAATACATATTTTTTTATTATCAAATTGCTTTATTGTACCCAAAGATATTAAGTCCTCAAAGTATTGTATGAAGTCAGCTTTATCCTTTTTTATAAAGAACATTTCACATTTTTCTGTACCTACTTCTTTCTTTTGCATGGATGGTGTTGATGTATAAGCTATGTAATCAATATTATTAATTGTTATTCCATTGTTGCAAATTTGCAATGCCTTTTTTTCATCTGCTGGCAAAATTCCTTTTATTATATCTGTGCCTACTTCTCCACCGTTCCACCGTTCATAAGATGAAAAAAATATATTATCTGCCAATAATACATCTTTACATTTTTTAAAATTACTTTTGTAACTTTTAATTTTTGTTAATGCCATTTTATTATTTACCCCTCTTTTTTAAAAAATTGCTAAAATTTAAGTGTTGGAATTTCAACGTTTATTTTTTCATTTAACCCAATAAAACAGGAATTTTATCGTATTACATACTTATTAAATTTGTTTCATTTTTTTAAAAATTAGTATTGACATACGAATTAGAATATATTATAATAAGTAAAATAGATAAAATATAACCAACTGAATAAAAACATAAAAAAATTAAAATCCTCCTCTGAAAAGTGTTAGGATTATTTGTCATTTAAAAAAATATACATTCCTACCTAAATAGTATAGCATACCCAAATTTCAATGTCAAGCATTTTGTTACATTTTTTAAATATATTTTTACAATTCTGTAACAATTGAATTTTCAATAAAAAAAGCAAGGATTGTTCCCTTGCCTAAAAATATTTTTAAATTATTTTTTCATATTTGCTAATGGTGAAAAATGTAAATATGTTTTTCTTATATCAGCATCCGTTAAATCCAAATATGCCTGTTCTGTAACTTCCACGCTTGAATGTCCTAAAATTTTAGATAAACTATATATATTACCACCATTCATTAAAAAACGCTTTGCAAAATTATTCCTTAGTTGGTGAGGTGTTATATCTATTTCAATTCTTTTTCCGTATTTGGTTAAGTTCTTCTCAAAATTTCTAATATCTAATTGAGTTCCCCTTAATGTTGAGAAGAAATATTCACTATCAATATATTTATCCTTGAAATTTATCCAACGTTTAATTATTTGTGCCATATTGTTAGAATAATATACTTGTCTGTGTGATTTGCCTTTAGTTATTTCTGCTCTTAAATCAATTGTATTGTGCTTAAAATCAAAGTCACCCTCTGTTAATGCTAATGTTTCACCAATACGCATACCAGTGTCTAAAAGCAAATTTATAATGCAGTAGTCCCTAAATTCTGGGTACTTGCTTATATCCAATGTATTTAATAATCGTTTAAATTCTTTATCTTCAATATAATTCTTAGGTGTTCTATCAACCTTTTTTAATTTAATATCCTTAACAATATCATTTTTAATAAACTTTTCAGCAAATGCCCAGTTGAAGAATACCTTTATATTTCTGATATAGTTATTAATTGTAATATCACTAACTTTTTTATTGTAGTCAGTTCTTGCTGAAGGGTTATTAATTGTTGTCGAAAAATTATCACTTACAACCGTATATTTACCCCTTGCCCTCAAATAATCAATATATTCGACAATATGTTTCTGTGTTACCTGTACAACTTTAGTAATTTCTTTTTCTCTTTCCAGATACATAATAAATAGTGTTAATGTTTGTTCATAGCTTCTAATAGTTTTGTCGGCTAAATTTCTTACTTTACAATTAAAAGTAAAATCATCCAACATTTCAAATAAATTTGACATAAAATAAAATCCTCCTTAATTTTTTTCAATTAATTAAGAAGGATTCATATTGCGAATACTTATGTTTATAGGTATTTTTTTTAAAAGTTTATAGGTTTAGAAGTCCGAAATCATACCCATTATCAAGATGTTTATTGGCATACACTTTTTAACAATCAAGCAATTCCAAAATTTATGATACCTTTTGTTCAAGGCGAAGTTTATCTGATATCATTGCTATAAATT
>ENA-UOOR01002678-UOOR01002678.1-fermentation-metagenome-genome-assembly--contig:-NODE-2678-length-17469-cov-13.795107_pt1 | contig 17469 bp, 17 predicted proteins | sample MGYA00245780_ERZ724029 | MGnify/ENA primary metagenome ERZ724029 (study PRJEB28704, sample SAMN03018315) | fermentation metagenome | biome: anthropogenic terrestrial biome; feature: soil... | reverse complement strand
AAATATTTTTTGCGTCTATTGCATATTAATGATAAAGCAAGTAGAATGAACTTGGAGGTGACGTGACATATGGATTTTTTTATGAGTTTAGAGGGTCCTTTACTGTATTTTATAATTTTTTTCGCAAAAATTATTGAAGTTTCAATTTCAACTGTCAGATTGGTTTATATTAATAAAGGAGAAAAAGTTAAGGGTGCTGTTTTAGGTTTTATAGAAATATTGATTTGGCTTGTTGTTGTAAGCTCTGTTTTACACAATATTACCGAAGATCCAATAAAGGTATTTATTTACGCAATAGCATTTTCTTTAGGTAATTTCTTTGGAGTTACTATAGAATCAAAAATTGCCGTAGGTTTATCTTCAATACAAGTTGTGGTAAACCATAAAGACGGAGAAATTCTTGCAGATATTTTGAGGGAACAAGGATATGGTGTTACAATAATTGAAGGAAAAGGTAAAAACGATAGTATTAAAAACCTTTTGTTTATTCAGTTGAAAAGAAAGAAAATTCCTGAGGCTACGAGATTAATAAAAGAGCATAATCCTGAAGCATTCATAACAGTGAATGAAATAAAAAATATGTTTGGCGGATATATAAAATAGTAAAAAGGTATGACACAGCTTAAATAGGAAAGGGGACACACCTCTATATAGAGGTGTGTCCCCATACATGTTCCAAATAGCCTATTTTATGAATGCATCGTATATTGCCCTTATAGCTTCTTCAAAATCTTTGTCTTCCACTGCAACAATAATATTTATTTCGCTTGAGCCCTGGTTAATCATGCGTATATTGATATTTTTGTTTCCTAAGGCAGTAAACAATTTAGCTGAAATACCCGGCCGGTACGCCATTTTGATTCCGACTGTGGTTATAAGGCTAAGGTTTTTTAGAACTTGTACATTTTCTGTTTTGCACTTTTTCTTTAATTCTTCTACAATTTGGTGGCTGACTTTTTCAACGGATTCTGAAGGAAGTACGATTGTAAAGCTGTCGATGCCTGATGGAATATGGTCAATGCTTATACCTCTTTCTTCAAACACTTCCAAGGCTTTCTTTACAATACCCACCTCATGTGCCATGTGCTCCTTGTGAATATGGAAAAATGAAAAATCTTTCCTTCCTGCAATTCCCGTAATAATATGTCCGTTTGCATAATCTTCTCCTGCTTGATCATCTCTGATTATTAAGGTTCCGGGATTTTCAGGTTCATTGGTATTTTTAATATTAATAGGAATACCTGCTTGTCTCACCGGAAAAACAGCTTCCTCATGGAGAACCGATGCTCCCATATATGACAATTCCCTTAATTCCTGATATGTTATTTTCTTTATTTGCTTAGGAGCATTTACAATTCGAGGGTCAGCAATTAGAAATCCGGATACATCCGTCCAATTTTCATATATATCAGCTCCCATAACACTTGAAACTATTGAGCCCGTAATGTCAGAGCCTCCTCTTGAAAATGTCTTTATACTTCCGTCAGGATATGAGCCGTAAAAGCCGGGTATAATTGCCTTATTACTTTTACCAAGTATTTCTGTAAGTTTACTATGAGTTTTTTCCTCGTCTACCGTACCGTCGTAATTAAAAAATATAACATCCTTGGCATCAACGAAATCACATTCTTGGTAATCGGCCATCAACAATGCACATAAATATTCTCCCCTGCTTACAATATAGTCTTCATCGCATTTATTGTTTAGGGCTTCTCTTATGGTTTTAAACTCATAGTCTAAATCTATATTTAAATTTAGCTCATTCTTAATCAGTTTGAATCTGTCTTCTATAATCCTTAAAACAGGATCATAGGGTACTGAGTATTTTATATGTGCATACGCAAGATACAATAAATCTGTAATCTTGTTATCATCCTTGAATCTTTTGCCGGGGGCTGAAACTACCACATATTTTCTTTCATCGTTGTTTTTAACTATTGCATATACTTTTTTGAACTGCTCGGAATCAGCTAATGAAGTACCGCCAAATTTAGCAACCTTTAACATTTTTCCCTCCAAAATAAATTATAACTTTCTAACAATATCACAAAGAAATGATAATGTCAATGATTTAAATACATGCGTATATATAGCGCGTACAAGGTTGGTGTAGTTAAAAAAAGTATTCTGTAAGGTAGTATCCGGGTTCTTTTGATGAAAGTTTCAATGCCAAGTCAAGTGCACCGTCGGCAAATACTTTTCTTGAGAAAGCAGTGTGTTTTATTTCCAATATTTCATTCATTCCTGAAAATATAACCATGTGCTCTCCGGGAATAGTTCCTGCTCTAAAAGAACTTATTTCCACATGTTCCTTTCCTGTAACATTCATGATATCTTCAGCCAATGTTTTTGCAGTTCCGCTTGGTGCATCCTTTTTTTTATTGTGGTGTCTTTCTAAAATGTTAATATCAAAATTGTTAAGTTCTGCAGAAATGCATTTCAGTATTTTTCTAAAAACATTGATTCCCAAAGAGGTGTTTGAAGATAGCATTACAGGAATAAATTTTCCTGCTTCCTCTATTTTAATTTTATCTTCATTGCTAAAACCGGTTGTGCAAATCAATAATGCACTATTATTTCTAACTGCATAGTCAATTAAAAAATCAAGGTTTGCAGTGTTTGAAAAATCTATTACCACGTCAGGCTTTTCAACAATATCTTGTCCAAAATTTCCGTTTCTTGGTGAAAGAGAGCCGATTAAATCGATATTGTCATATAATTGAATTTCTTCCTGTAAAACTTGTCCCATAGCTCCGTTTATTCCGCAAATAACCACATTCATAATCTGCCTCACACTGTTTCCTGAGCAAGACCTATCCCGTACAGGTTCATTTCTCTTAAAAGTTTTGCTCTGTTATCATCTGACATTGGATATAAGGGCGCTCTCACCTCTGAGCTGCACAAGTTCATAATACTCATGGCTTCTTTTACGGGAATTGGATTAGTTTCAATAAACAATGCGTTGTTTATTCCATTTAGTGCAAGTTGAGCATTTTTTGCATCCTTAACATTTCCATTATTGTAGTCATCAACCATTTTTTTCATTTCTGCAGGAAGTATATTTGCAGATACGGAAATAACTCCATGTCCTCCCAATGACATAAGGGGTATGACCATGTCGTCATTACCTGAATAAACTAAAAAGTCTTCAGGGCATAGACGGATTATTTCTGCTACCTGGCTGATATTTCCGCTTGCTTCCTTAATTCCCGCTATATTTGAAATTTTTGAAAGCTCTAAAACTGTTTTAGGTTCAATGTTCATTCCTGTCCTGGCTGGTACATTGTAAACAATTATCGGTAGTGATGTACTTTCTGCGATAATTTTAAAATGATTTACAAGTCCTCTTTGGGTTGTTTTGTTGTAATAGGGAGTCACTATCAAAAGACCGTCAGCTCCTGCTTTTTCGCAAAACTGTGCTTTTTGAACTGCAGCTGCAGTACAGTTGCTTCCGGCTCCTGCAATAACAGGAATTCTTTTATTAACTCTGTCAATTACAAATTCAACTACCGTATGATATTCTTCATCTGTCATTGTTGCTGCTTCAGATGTTGTCCCTGCAACAATTATTGAACCGGAATATTCCACATGCATTTCAATTAATTTACCCAATACCTCATAATCAATTTCTCCGTCAGCAAAGGGGGTTACCAATGCTACTCCACATCCTCTTACTAAATCATTCATCTTCTTCTCTCCTTAAAATTATTTTTAAATAAAATAATTTCATATCGCTTTTTAATGACCTAACCCCATTTTTCAGAGTGTTTTTTCTGAAAAATGGATGGTAGGTCAGAGGCAGCGCAATCCAAATTTATGCGACCACAAGGGAGCAAATAAATTTGCGATGGAGCCTGCCATCCGAGTTAGGACCTACGCCAGTTAGGTTAGGTCATTAAAAAAAAGCGACATAAGAGCAAAAGGGCTCTCAGACGCTTGACAAAAACACCGAACCTTCTGCCCAGCATAGTACAGCGCTCTTTTATAGGATTGGGAAGCGTCCTATAAAAACAGTATCACATTTGTTAAATGTAAGCCCAGGGAAGACCCCTTCGGCGAATCACCCTTTCGAAGCACAGCTTCTACTCTTGATCATCGCAACCTCTGTAATATGCCCATGAAAATATTAAATTTCTACCAGTATATTACCGTTGACTTCAAATGTCAAGAATAATATTTTTTATTTATGCAAGAAAAATGTGGAAAAAATATGACATGGATGGTTTGATGTCATACTTTTTCTATTTACATTTTACTTTATTCTCTTCATATTTACAGCTTCCTCGAAATACTCTTTAGGATATTCAATTGTAATAACAGCTGTATGATCGTAGGATTTTGGGTTGCGTACCTTAATAACTTCAGCATCACATACATAGTTTCCTTGCCTGTCAACAGCTTGTACTATGTCGCCTGCCTTAGGCAAAGGATAATATTCATATGGAAAAGACAAAAGTGCTTTTGTGTCACCGTATGTGTAGTCTTTTATATAAATTGCTAAGCCGGGACATGCTGTTATGCACATACCACAAGCAGTACATTTTTCATAATCCATCTCAGGCAGATTTGTGATTGACTCGCCTATTGTAATTGCACCCTTTGGACAAGAAGCTTCACATGGATTACATGGAATTTCTTCAATGCATTCAATTATGGCAATGGGTCCCTTATGTAACTGTTCCTTAGTTGGAAATGCAGGAGATTTATATAATTCTTCCAAGGAAGGAGACCCTGTGGTTTTTAATGAATGTTCCATATGCTCACCTTTTTCCGTTTTGCAGTATTAAATCTTTTGAATCACGGCGTTTCTGTCCGAAATAGCCGCTTCTTAATGAATTTAGACTATCCCATATTGCATCTGTGCGTATTTTGGCTTCATCTTCACTGATATATCCTAATTCTTGGGCTGCATTTATACCTGCAAGCCTTCCTTCTTCCATAGCAGTACTGGCTTCTTCTATTCCGGATATATCACCTGCAATAAATATGTCCGGTTGAGTTGTATGCATCTTATCATCATGTATAGGCAAATGCCCTCCTAAAGCAGGAACAAAATTAAATTTACAGCCGGCAAGCCATGCAAGCTCTGTAAGTGGTGTCAAGCCTGTTGCTAAACACACCGTGTCTGCATCAAGAATTTGTTCTGTTCCGAGAATTTGCTTAAATGAATTATCTAATTCAACTATTTCAACAGCTTCTACATGATTAGTTCCAAAAGCCCGTTTTATGGTATGAGATACATAGAAAGGAACTCCCGCCCGGGATACCTTTGCTGTATGCACACCATAACCTCCAAGCACGGGGGCTGCTTCCAAAACAGCGACAACCTCTGCTCCTGCCTGCATCAGCTGATAAGCAACTATTACTCCTACATTACCCGAACCTAACATTATAACCTTTCTACCGGGCAAAACACGATTAACATTAATCATAGTTTGTGCAGCACCTGCTCCCATTACACCGGGAAGATCCCAGCCGGGAAAGATTACGGCATTCTCTGTTGCTCCCGTAGCAAGTATTATTTTTTTTGCTTTAACAATTTCACTGCGGTTTCTGTCCCGCACAACCCAAAGATTGTGTCCGTTTTCAATGCCGCATACTTCCCCTTTCAGCCATATATGAATACCCAACTCTTCACTTTCCCGCAAAAGCTCCGTTCCAATATTTATACCGCGGATTCCTGCCTTATGCGCCCGGGAGCCGAAGAATTTATGTATTTGTTTAAAAAGTTGCCCTCCGGGACGTGCATTTTCATCTATGAGCAACACATCAACTCCTGCCCGTCGTGCTTCAATAGAAGCCGAAAGCCCTGCAGGACCTGCACCGACTATTGCTAATTCTGTTACAATCATTGCTTTCCTCCTAAGACCAAACTCCGGTACCCTTTTGAGTAGTAATTCTCATACCATCTTTAACTTCAGTTACACAAGTACGTATATTAGGAATGCCGTCCACAGTCATTATACAATCTGTGCAACGACCGATAGCACAATATATTCCTCTTGGTTTATGCTTATGTATTGTATATCTATTTATAAATATACCGTTAGCAATTAAGGCAGCGGCAATCATTTCTCCTTCACGGGCAATAATAGGCTTATCATCCACAAAAATCTCTACTTCCTTTGCAGGTTTTTCTTTATCTAAAATTGGATGATTAACTATTCTGTTCATTGCTGCCTCCTAAGAGAAGCCCTAACTCAGACATAGAATCCTTTAGTGCTTTTATTACATCTTCAGAAGGTGCTGCTAATGGCAAACGAGTAATACCTACATCCATTCCTGATATATTAAGCGCTGCTTTTACAGGAATAGGGTTTGCTGTCATAAACATTACTTCAGTGATTTTAATAAGCATCCTATGAATTTTTGCTGCTTCATTTATATTGCCATTCAAATAAAGTTCTACCATATTCTTGATATCTTTACAAACAACATGTGCTGTTACAGATACAACACCATATCCGCCAACAGCCAATGTCGGTAGAATTTGAGCATCCTCTCCGGTATAAACCAAGAAGCCTTCTTCAGCATCACGTACTACCTTGGCAAGCTGATTTAAATCCCCGGAAGCTTCTTTCAACGCTGCAATGTTGGAAATCTTAGAAAGTGCTGCAGTAGTTTCAGCTGTCATATTCACACCGGTACGTCCCGGAACATTGTACAGCATAATGGGCAATTTCGTAGCTTTTGCTGTTTCTGCGAAATGAGCATAAAGAGATTTTTGATTTGGCTTGTTATAGTAAGGTACCACCGCTAAAAGACCATCAACTCCAACACTTTCTGCAGCAACTGCATTTTCAATGGTAGCAGCGGTAGAATTGGTCCCAACACCGGCAATTACAGGTACATTTACAGCTGATTTTATTATAGTTAGCAACTTTATTTTTTCATCGGATGTAACCGTCGGAGATTCTCCGGTTGTTCCGTTTATAACAAGTGCCGTAGTTCCTTGTTCAACTAAATGTTTTGCCAACTCCACAGCCTTGTCATAATTTATATTTCCGCTTGAATCCATGGGAGTAACCATAGCTGTAATTATTCTTCCCCAGTTATTCATTCAATTAACCCTCCTTCAGATTTATTGTTAATATGTTCCTGTATTAAATCCGACCGTACAGGGCGTACGGGTTGACGGTAAGTAGATGGTATTATTTCACTAAGAGGAGTGTTGGTTTTTTCAGACAATATCCGTTCTACAAGTCTTCTGCAGGTGCGTCCTTGACATAAACCCATTCCGGCCCTTGTAAAACGCTTTACTTCATTAATTGTTACTGCACCATCTGAAATAGCTGCTTCTATTTCCTCGCGAGAAATCTCCTCACAGCGGCATATTAATTCATCACACATTTTAATTACCTCAAAATTCCTATAATTTAATACAGCATTCCAATAACTATACTGTATTTAATAAAATAAATCCCAATACTTTGTTACATCTTCCATAAGACTGTCCATATGTCTAATCATGCATTGTTCTGCAAGTTCTGAATCATGAGCTTTTAATGCTTCATAAATATCTGTATGAGAAGTCATATAGACTGCATTAACATGTTTTCGCACATGCTCAAATAAAGTTGTTTGTTGTCCATAGCTAAAAAGCATCATGTACAATGTTTCAAGAATTTTGTTCCTTGAAGCTTTAGCTATGGCTCTATGAAAAGAAATATCGCAATCAGCTACTGATTGGTCCATTTTATGTTTTTCTCTTTGTTCTTCTAATATGTTGTAGATATTTGATAATTCTTCGTTTGTTATGTTTTCTGCTGCAAGACGTGCTGTCTCTCTTTCAATAGCTTTGCGTGCTTGTAAAACGATAATAAAATCATCCAATACTGTAGTTGAAATCATTTGCTCTAAAGTCCGGGTTTGTTTATTCATATGATTCATTATTTTGCTGTTACTCAATGAATCCAACCCTTCTTGAGTAATAATTCTGCCATTATTTCCATCCTTTTGTGCAAATCCTCTTTTTTCAAGGCTGCTTAGAATTCTTCCTATGGTGGCAGAGCTTACGTAGTAACCCCTTTCTTCCAACTTTTCAACCAAATTCCATGATCCCATTGGTATATTTGCAGCTTTAAGAGATTCCAATACGGCAATTTCTTTTTCCTGGAGTTTTCTATGCATAATTTCCTCCAATTTATTTGACTTCAGCAATATTGTACATATTCTTTATATTAAAAGTATATGTACAATATTTGCTAAAGACTTTTTTGGTTTAATACTCTTTTATCAATGGATTTACATTTCCTTCACTTATAAATCTTGGATCATTTTTAACATTCTTTGTCATTATTGATATTACAATAATACAAACAGCAGATGCGGCTAATGCAATTAATACGGCATTTGGTCCTAAAGCCTTCACCTGAGAAAGTACAGCTCCTACCACTATTCCCACACGGGCTGCCCATGGCGTTATTTTGCTGTTTTTCTTACTCATTGTATGTTCTGCGCTGCTATCTTCTTTCCACAATAAACCAATCACCAACAAAGGAACTAATCCTGCTCCTGCCATAGAATATGCCTTAGAGAACAAACTCATAATCGTACTTGCATATATGCCTCCCAAGGCAGCAGCGGCACCTATGACAACAGTTAAGATTCTTGTAAGTTTGATCAACTCACTGTCACTCATTTCTTTTTTTCTGAATGGTCTTACTAAGTCATTGGTAATTAATATAGCTGCAGCATTAAGATTTGAGTCGGCTGAAGACATACCGGCAGCAAATACCAATATAAATATCATTATAGTTATAACGGGAGCTACTTCATTTAGCATAAACCAAGGCATAGCAGAGTTTGCATCCAAGCCCTGATTTAATGTAAGTATAATCAATCCCACAATTGCTGTTAGAACAGTATACACTATAGCTACACCGCCGCCATAAAACATGGAGCGTTTTGCAATTAAAGGATTCTTTGCTGCAAAGCATGGCTGCCAGTATAATTGTGCAACAAGAATACCTATACAACCTGTAACAAACTTTGTAATCAGACTTATTTTATCTGTTCCGGAAAATGTAAATAATTCTGCCTTTCCAACTGCTGCTAATTGTTGACCTAATACTGCCATACTGAAATCAATTTTTGAGAATGCGATAATATAGAATATTCCGCCGAAAATAACGCATATCAACCCTTGGATGAGGTCCATCCACACAAGAGACAACATTCCTCCCATAGTTGTATATACTACAAACATTATTGTAAATATTATAATAATTGGCTCCGGACTAACCCCTGTGAAGGTTGCGAAAAGTTGACCAAATGCTTTTCCTTGACCGCCAACCCAGGCAATCATAATAGAAGCGGCTAACAAGCCACTAAGTGCTCGTGTTACTTTATCACGGGTGATAAGGTCGTCTATCATCTCAGGGAATGTATTGTACGTCATTCTTCCTGCTAAACCTGCAAAGAATATGGCAAATATTATTTTTGAACCCTGCTCACCTACAATAAAAGCAAGCCACGGCAGCCCGTTAATATATGCACTTCCGGCATGCCCCATGAAATTTCCAACACCCATAATGTTTGCAAAATGTGTAAAGAAAAGCAAGAAAAACGGTATTTTCCCTCCACCGATCGCATAATTAGAAAAACTGAGTTCTGCTTCCTTTTTTTGTTTAATAGCGATAAAAAAGTACACTGAACACAATGCAATTGTTGTAATCCAAATAATTATTCCTGATGAATTCATACTTTTTCCCTCCTTTATTTTTTTAACAGGCGATTGATTAATCGCGCAATTTCTTAAATAAATATATTTTATTTCTATAAGATTATTTTTAATTGTTTGAAAATCTTCTTAAGTTTAGTTGATCAAATCTTTTATGTTCTCCTGCACCACATACCATTTCTGCCACTGATTTTCCGGTAATCGGCGAAAGTGCTACTCCATCCCCTTCGTGCCCTGCTGCTATAAATAAACCCGGAAAACCATCAACCTCACCAATGATAGGGCTTCCGTCCTTTGTACCCGGTCTAAAGCCAGCCATGGTACGAATTATATTCACTTTGTTCATTATCGGAAAATACTGACGTGTTTGTTCTAACATTCTTGCAATTGCTTTAAAATTTGTAGTCTTGTCAAAACCTGCATTCTCACGAGTGCTTCCTATAAGATAGTTGCCTTCGCTGGTTCTTGAAAAAGCAAAGCCTAACCCGATTTCTTTGTCATATTCACTTCTGTCAGGCATTATGGATGGATCGTGTTTTGATGCGATATAAGCAGCAGTCCAGCAATTTGTTTCTCCTATTGGTGCAATTTGTTCAGTAACAGCAACTTGACCTTTTATAGGTCTTATAGGGATATCAATCCCCATTAATTCACCAATATGTGCTGACCAGGCACCTGCTGCAATAACAATGCTGTCACATTCCACATTAACTCCGTTTTCTCCCTTTACCATCCAATGATCACCTGTTTGATTAATTTCTTGTACAGGTGTGTATCTAAGTACGTCCATCCCCATATTAATTCCATTGCGTAAAAATGCCCTCATAAGCAATAGTGGATTCACCTGAGAGTCCGTTGCGCTGTATGTGGAAGCTATCATATACCGGGCCACATGTGGCTGCTTTTTATAAAGAGTATCCCTGCCAACAATTTCTACATCAAGTCCGTAAGAAACCTGCTGCTTAACAAAATCCTCCATAATTTTAAGCTGTTTCTCATCTTCTATAATTACCATTCCACCCAATGATAGAAAACCTATATCCGCACCTAACTCGTCAGGTAATTCTTTATACATTTCAAGGCTTTCCATAGCTAATGTTAATGCAATACCCGGTTTTTTTGACTGAAGCAATATCATATCGTCACAGGAGCTTGATGCACCACTGCCAACTTCTGCTTTTTCTAAAACAACAACAGTTTTACCTGCCTTAAGAAGGTAGTAAGCAGCAGCAAGACCCATGACACCCCCGCCTATTACACAAACATCCTTTTTAAAATTCATTATATTTCCTCCGGTTGGTTACTCTTAAGAGTGATAACCTTTTCAAACAATTTACGGTATAATTCGTTAGCTAATAATTCAACCCGGTTTGTTTCAACAAATATATGAGCAGATTCTTGATTAAAAAACGGCATTGTCTTAATCGGTAATGTATCAATGGCTTTTCTTATATAATCTTCACTATATCCGCCAAACACTACTGTTATAAGCGAATATTTATCATCAGGCGTTTTGCGGACTGCCCTTTTTTCCTCTTTACCAATTATTAAATTGTCTGTTTCATCTGCCTCAAACAAATTGCATCCTTTTATAATTCCAATTCCCACAGGACCTGTTGTTTTCATATCTTTTACAATTTTTGTACCTAATCCTTTATCAAATGTAGAACGAACATATAAATCAAGATTACATTTCTTTGCTTCTTTAACAGCACGAGGATGGATAATCCCTGCACCCCAGCGGGTAAGCTCATACATATGATGCATATCTACATATTCCATAAATTTTGCTTTGGGAACAATTTTAGGGTCTACAATTGCTATTCCGGGAACATCTGTAAATATGTGTACAGACTCTGCGTTCATAAACCTGCCTATAACAACAGCAGAAGTATCACTCCCGCCCCGCCCTAATGTTGTTATTTCATTTCGAACACTCACTCCCTGAAAACCGGGTACAACCACAACTTTTCCTTCATATAGCTCCTTTTTTAAAAGAGTTGTATCAATATCAAATATATCTGCACTTCCAAAAATTCCATTGGTAACAATACCCGCTTGTGCTGAAGTCAATGCAACAGCATCAATTCCTTGCTGCATAAGATTATCTGCAAACACGCAAGCAGATATTACTTCACCGCAGCCCATTAACAAGTCCAATGTAGACAGATTGCTTTCTGTTCTAAGCAGGGATATCAAAGTATCTGTAGCATATGGCGAACCTTTACGACCCATGGCAGAAACAACAACGATTATATTTTTTCCTGCTGCAATCAAAGATTTTATATGGGATATGGCCTCTTTGCGTGCTTCTTCAGTTGCAACGGATGTTCCGCCAAATTTAACAACAACTATACCCATGTTAACCGCCTTAAAATTCCTAAATTAATTCCGTTCCAACCATTTTCATGTAATGGTTTTTTATATTACATTATATTAAGCATAAAGTGTTTTAATCCAAAAATAATCCCTAAGGCTGCTCATCAAATGATGAGCAGCCTTAGGGATTTTGTACAAAATTTATCTAAATTCGCCAATAAATGATCTGTTTTTAATTATTATAGAAGGTCTTTTATAAGGTCCTCTCTTTTTCTTGGAGATAAATAGAAAATAGGCACATCAAATATAGTTTTAGCTCCCTTCATACCCTCCATGTTCATTTTATATGCTGCTCTTGCATATGCCAATAGCACACTGCTTGTAAACTCAGGATTGCTTTCTAATTTTAGTGAAAACTCTATTGTATGATTGTTTTGCTTTTCATCCCCTGTTACACCGCTTCTTATTACAAGTCCTCCATGAGACATTTTTGAATGGTTGGCCTTCAGCTCTTCATCACTTATAAAATTAACTTTTGTATCGTAATCGGCAAAATAATTTGGCATATTTTTAATTTCTGATTCAATTTTGTTTTTATCAGCACATTCTTCACAAACCACAAAACATTCTCTGATATGTTTTTCTCTATTGGTTAAATTTGGATGTTCTCCCCGCCTAACACATTCTACTGCACTTTCTATAGGTATTGTATATTGAATACCATTTTTTACGGAATCTACTTTTCTAATGGCATCAGAGTGCCCTTGGCTGACTCCTTTTCCCCAGAACGTATAGCTGTCACCGTTTGGCAGTATGGCCTCTGAAACCATCCTTATGATTGAAAACAATCCCGGATCCCAGCCAATTGAAATTATGCTTATCTTTCCTGAAGATAAAGCACTTTCATTAACGCTTTTTAAATATTCGGGGATTTTGGCATGGGTATCAAAACTATCAACCGTGTTAAACATTTTTGCAAACTGCACTCCATGAATGGGAAGGTCTTTTGCAGAGCCTGAACACAAAACCATTACATCAATACTATCTTTGTATTTTTCGGCTTCAGAAATGTTTACTACCTTAGCTCCGGTACTCTTAATTTTAACCTCATCAGGCTGTCTCCTTGTAAAAACAGCAGCCAATTCTGTATCCGGGCTGTCCTTTATTGCTATTTCCAGTCCCCTGCCAATGTTTCCGTACCCTACAATTCCTATTCTTATTTTCTTCATAATTTCCTCCTTGCAAGTAAATATCATCCTTTTCATGGTAAAACAGCGATACAGTTATTATTAACAGTTTATTTTCTTGACAGTATATTATTCTAAATATTTTATGTCAAGACTATATATTGTTTTATTTATAAATTTTTACAAGTTTTTAATGCATTTTTAAGATTATTATATTATAATCGTTTAATAGAATCGTTTAAATTATCATTAACCAGAAATTTTCTTATATAGTTTAAATAGATAAACGGAATAGAGTCACCTTAAGATAGGAAAGGGACACACCTCTAAATAGGAAAGGGGACACACCTCAATTGAAAGATAGTCTTTGGGGTAAAGTCAATAGAGGAATGTCCCCAACTATAGGCTTTTGTCAATTAGGGAATGTCCAAAGAAAGGGAGTTGAAGAATATGTTGTGCTCTATATGCAAAAAAAATGTGGCGGTAATATATGTAAATAAAATTATTGAAGGCAAAATGCAGACTGCAGGTTTGTGCATTCCTTGTGCTAAAAAACAGGGTATAGCACCTATGGATCAGATAATGAGGCAAAGCGGCATGAAGCCTGAGGACTTTGAGAATATAAACAACCAACTGACCGAAATTATAGGAGATATGGATTTAGAAAAATTATCTCAGGAGCCTAATGAAAACAGTGATGGTATTAATTCCTTGATGAATTTAATGAATAATGCCTTCACAGGAAACACAAGCTCAAACAGCAGTGAGTTTATTCCTTCGGAGGATGAACAGGATGTTGACTATACAAGTTCAAGTTCCGGAACAGGACCTAAAATAAAGGAAAAAGTAAAGCGAAGAAAACTGAAATATCTTGATACCTATGGATTAAATTTGACAGAGCAGGCACGTTTTGGCGAATTAGACAGAATAATAGGAAGAGAGAGAGAAATTGACAGAGTTGTTCAAATATTAAACAGACGCTCTAAAAACAATCCTGTTTTAATCGGTGAACCGGGTGTAGGCAAGACTGCCATAGCAGAAGGATTGGCAGTAAGAATTGCTGAAAAAAAGGTGCCCGTAAAACTTTTCAACACTGAAATATACCTCCTTGACTTAACTGCGGTTGTGGCAGGTACACAGTTTCGGGGGCAATTTGAAGCAAGAATGAAGGCAATTATCGATGAAGCCAAAAAAGCAGGCAATATTGTAATTGTAATTGATGAGCTTCATAATATTGTAGGTGCCGGAGAAGCTGAAGGGGGAGCCATGAATGCTGCCAACATACTTAAGCCTGCACTTGCCAAAGGTGAAGTTCAAATTATAGGTGCCACTACATTGGATGAGTACAGAAAGCATATTGAAAAGGATACTGCCCTTGAAAGAAGATTCCAGCCTGTAATGGTGGATGAACCTTCCATAGAGGATTCCATCGAAATTATAAAAGGAATCAGAGATTATTATGAGCAATATCACAATGTGAAGATAACCGATGAAATTGTAAAACAGGCAGTTATAATGTCTGAAAGATATATTACAGATCGTTTCCTTCCTGATAAAGCAATTGATGTTATAGATGAAGCGGGCTCAAGAGCAAATTTAAAAAACAAAGGATTGGTTGAGTTAGAAGCTTTAAAGTCAGAGCTTAACAGAATCAGAGATGAAAAGGAAGAAGCTGCGGAAAATGATGATTATGAAAAAGCAGCAGAGCTTAAGGTAACTGAAATTAGAATTGAATCAAAATTAAAAGAGCTATCCAAGGAATATGAAAATATACTATTGACTGAAGAAGATATTGCATATGTTATTGAAGCTTGGACTAAAATTCCGGTACAGAAAATAAGCGAAGATGAAGCTGATAAATTAATACATTTAGAGGAAAGACTGCACAGAAGAGTTGTGGGACAACATCCTGCTGTTACAAGTCTTGCTAAAGCCATAAGAAGAAATCGTTCAGGGTTTAAGAAAAAGAAAAAACCATCTTCATTTATATTTGTAGGACCTACGGGTGTGGGAAAAACTGAACTTGCAAGAACATTGGCTTTTGAACTGTTTGAAAATGAAGAGGCAATGATCAGGCTTGATATGTCTGAGTATATGGAAAAACACACAGTTTCCAAACTTATAGGAGCACCTCCCGGATATGTCGGTTTTGACCAGGCAGGATTCTTAACCGAGAAAGTAAGAAGAAAACCATATTCGGTAATTTTATTGGATGAAATTGAAAAGGCCCACGAGGATGTATTTAATATATTGCTGCAGATATTGGAAGACGGAAGACTTACAGACAATCAAGGAAGAACTGTTAACTTTGAAAATACCGTAATAATCATGACTTCAAATGCAGGAACATCTATTAAGGCTAACCGGATCGGTTTTGGAAACAAAGAATACGAAGCAATGGAATCCAAGGTAAAGGATGCCCTGAAGCAAGCATTCAGACCTGAGTTTTTGAACCGTATTGATGATATAATAGTATTCAGCGAATTAACCAAGGAAGAATTAAGCGAGATAGTTGAGCTAATGCTTAAGGAGGTTAAAAAGGATTCTGAAGAAAAGAAAATAACTTTAACGGTTACCGATAAAATGAAAGAGCACATACTTGAAAAGGGCTATAATACAAAGTTTGGAGCAAGACCTTTGAGGCGTGCAATTCAAAAATATGTTGAAGACGAGATTTCAGAGGCATATTTAAGAGGTGTTTTAAAGGAAAATTCTTCAGTTAATGTTGATGTAAATGACGAAGGAAAAACAGTACTGACTATAATTTAATTAAGATATTTGTCATCCTGAGCACAGCGAAGGATCCACGTATTTAAAAACCATGACGATTGTCATGGTTTTTACTGTTATTTATTTACAAATCCGATTCCTAATACTCCCGGACCTGAGTGAGTTCCTATAACCGCTCCAACTTCTTGCTCGATTATATTTTTTATTTTGTATTTATCTTCAATTACTTCTCTTAACAGCTTTAGTTGCTCGTAAGCTTTCCCGTGGAACAAGAGCACTGTTTTGTCGGATAAATCATAGTTATTCTTTTCTATCCATTCATCAAACCATTTAACAGCTTTATTTTTGCCTCTTATTTTTTCAATTACTGATATTTTTCCATCCTTAATTGCTATAATCGGCTTAACGTTTAATATAGAGCCTACTACCGCTTGACCCTTTGAAAGTCTTCCACCTTTTTCAAGATACTTTAATGTGTCAAGTGCAGCTACCGCAACTATTTTTTCCTTAAGCTTCTCTAATTCTTCAACTATTTCTTCGATAGTCTTATTTTGATGTACTAATTCAATTGCTTCTAAAATAAGCGCAAATGCCCCAAGGCAAACACTTCTTGTATCAATAATGTGAATATCATCACTGCCAATCATATTCTTGGCCATGCGGGCTGAATCGTATGTACCGGAAAATTCAGAAGCAAGAAACAATCCCAACACCTTGTCTCCATCCATTAATATTTCACTGAATGCTTCAACAAATGCTCCCGGTGATACTAATGTTGTAGTAGGAAGTTTTCCCGCAACTTCAAGTTTTTCAAAAAATTCTTTGGAATTTAATTCAACTTTGTCTAAAAATGATTCATTTTCAAAATTGACAGTTAAGGGAACCATTTTTATATTGTATTTTTCAATAATTTCATTTGTTACGTCTGAAGTACTGTCGATTACAATTCTAATACCCATGTTAACCTCTTTTCATATTCAAATATTTTGACTTCGAAAACAATTTCCCGCAAACATTATATTATGCTAATCATTCTGTGTAGACGTCCTAGTTATTACCATCCTGCATATTTGTATTTTTCATTGAAAAATACTTCTATGTTTGAAAGCACTTTGATTAATACTTCTTCTTCATGGCTGTTTAACTGCTGCAATGCACTTATTACCATATCCTTATGAAAATCTTCATGGAATTTGAATGCTTCTTTACCCTTTTCTGTAAGTCGTATTTTTACAACTCTTCTGTCTTCTGATGAGCGACGTCTTTCCACATATCCCTTTTTAATAAGATTGTCTATGGCAGTTGTTAATGTACCTGAAGTAACCTTTACAGCCTTGGCAGTATCAGACATTGTGCGTTCAGTTGAAAATCCTATGTTTTCTATTAAATGCATTTCTGTTATGGTTAAATCGTTAAATTCCCCTATTCTCAGGCATCTTTCCTCGATATACAAGATGTTAGCGAAAAGCCTTACAAGTATTTCATTTACCGTTTCATGATTACTCATTAAACCACCCCAATTACTTTGATAATCAAATTATATTTGCAATA
>ENA-UOOR01002675-UOOR01002675.1-fermentation-metagenome-genome-assembly--contig:-NODE-2675-length-17481-cov-4.692299_pt1 | contig 17481 bp, 21 predicted proteins | sample MGYA00245780_ERZ724029 | MGnify/ENA primary metagenome ERZ724029 (study PRJEB28704, sample SAMN03018315) | fermentation metagenome | biome: anthropogenic terrestrial biome; feature: soil; material... | reverse complement strand
TATTATAAGCCACGCAAGAGCATTTTCTGCATAATCCCGCAAAATCCTGCTAAGAGTTCGTAACAGTTCCTTTTTAATCATAAATTACGAATCTTCGTCATTATTAATTGGCTAAAATCATTCAAATCATCCCTACCGGGTTTGTTTTTCCCTACAGGCAATTGAAAAGAGATTGGTTCACCAACCCTGACCTCAACTTGCCTACCGTTACGCCAGACTCGAACTGGAACAACAGGTGACTTGGTTTTAGATGCTAAAAGGGCAATGCCGTTCTGGGCATCTTTAGCTTCACCAGGCTTCACTCTTGTGCCTTCAGGAAATAAGGCTAGCGCTTCTTCATTATTTAGAATCGCTAATGCGGAACGAATCGCTCGCGTGTCTCCAGCTCCTCGGTTGACCGGGAAAGCACCTAAACCATAAAAAATTCTCCTGCTTAACGGACCTTGGAATAGTTCCATCTTAGCCATAAAACGCAACGGTCGGTTTATCCCAATACCAACAAAAATAGGGTCCCAATTACTATGGTGGTTAGCAGCAACAATAATCCGTCCATGGGAAGGAACCCGATCTAATCCGGTAACGGAATAGCGAAAACGGAGTCGAACATAAGTTCCAATTAAAAATTTGGCCAGAGAATAAAACATTGTGTTCACCTTCTGATGCAGTCTCTCAAACGTGCTACCACTTGCTCAATAGTTAGGTTAGTAGTATCTATTATTATGGCATCTTCGGCTGGGCGAAGTGGTGCAAATTCTCGAGTAGAATCAATAGTATCTCTATATTCTAGGTTCTCCCGAACTTTCTGAAGGCCTTTTTCATCTTGGCAACTTCCGTATATTTCATTATATCTACGGTGGGCTCTAGTCTCTAAATCAGCGGACAAATAAAATTTATAGTCTGCAGCTGGTAGAACCACCGTCCCTATATCTCGACCATCCATAACCACCGAATTTTCCGCAGCCAAGGTGCGCTGTAAATGTAATAAATAAGCTCTAACACCAGGGGTTTGTGCTACCTGAGAAACATACCGACTTACTTCCTCTGTTCTTATGGCCTGAGTTATATTCTCACCGTCGACTAAAATAATCTGTGGTTGGTCGTCTTGGGATGGAGTTAAAACAATATCAGTATCTAACGCCATCTCGGTTAAAGCCTTTTCATCTGTTAAATCCAACCTTTTAGCTAACGCTTTATATGTTAAGGCCCGGTACATCGCTCCGGTATCAATGTGAATAAGGCCTAGGTCTTGGGCTAAACGTTTTGAAACGGTGCTTTTCCCTGCTCCAGATGGTCCATCAATAGCAATAGTAATTTTCCCATTGTTCACGGCTATTCCCTCCCCTAATACGTTAATTTTTGAATGGAGCTGCAACCTAATACAGACCGGTAAACTTCTGTAAATTGTGGATATGAGGCTTTAATACTTTCGGCTCCTGTAACTACTATAGGGCCTGTTGCTCGGATCCCTAAAATCAAAGCAGACATAGCAATCCGATGATCAAGGTTACTTTCTACTTCTCCACCTCGGATCATAGCGCCGCCTTTGATTTTTAACCCGTCGGCTAATTGAGTAACAGTTACACCTAAACGAGTAAATTCAGCGGTAATTGCAGCGAGACGGTCCGATTCTTTAACCCTTAGTTCAGCGGCATTAGTAATTGTAGTTATCCCCTGAGCATAAGCCGCGGCTACCGCCAACACAGGTATTTCATCAATTAGGTCTGGTACTAGGTTCGGAGGCACCTCTATTCCAGTAAGTTGCGATGATCTTACTACTAAATCCGCAACCGCTTCTCTACCCCAGAAACGTTGGTTAGTCAGATGAATTTCTCCACCCATTTGACGTAAAACTTGAATTAGTCCAATTCTCCGAGGATTAATTCCTACATCAATTAAGTGCAACTCGGCATGGGGATGTATTAATGCTGCCACTATCCAATAAGCAGCAGAAGAAATATCTCCTGGAATCCTAAGTTCTAAAGGGGAGAGCGGTTGTCCACCGTTAATAATGATTTGATTCTGTTCTAGCGTTAACTGGGCTCCAGCTTCTGCAAGCATTAATTCCGTATGGTCCCGAGTTGGAACTAGCTCTTGGTAGATACTTTGACCTGGGATTTGTACGGCAGCAAGTAAAACTGCCGATTTTACTTGAGCGCTAGGGACAACCCCTTCTATTGTAGCTGGGTGTAGTCGGGGAGAGGGTAAGACTACGACCGGAGGAAAAGTGTTCTTTCCCCGAGCAACAAAATTAACCCCCAATTGGGATAGGGGGTTAATTACACGATCCATTGGTCGCTTGTTTAAAGACCGATCCCCACTAAAGATAGCTAAAACCGAACTAGGAGCAACCAGGCCAAGACTAAGCCTAATAGTAGTTCCTGAATTACCGACATCCAGGACAGAGGACGGTTCTGAAAAATTAGCCAGACCGCAACCTTTAACTTGTAGGTCGGTACCGTTTATTTGAATAGTGGCCCCTAATTTTTGGAAAATATTAGCGGTAGCAAGAGTATCCTCGGCTACTAAGAAATTAGTGAAATTTGATTCACCTTCAATTAAACTTCCGATCATTACAGCCCGGTGTGAAATTGATTTATCACCAGGGATTGCTATTCTATCTTTAATTTGTTGATTAATTGCTTGTGGATCTAAACGTAGCTTCATATGCACCTCAAACGTATTCTTCTAAACGTCGGACCTGTTGGGCCAAAGCTTGAAAATGTTCTAATGTCAGAGATTGTTGTCCGTCTGAAAGGGCTGTAGTCGGATTATGATGAACCTCAACCATTAAACCATGACTTCCTGCAGCGATAGCCGCCTGGGCTAAAGGAGTAACTAATTGCCAATGCCCAGAAGCATGGCTCGGATCCACAATAATTGGCAAATGACTTAACTTTTTGACCAATGGGACAGCGCTAATATCTAAAGTATTACGTGTAGCCGTTTCAAAGGTGCGAATACCACGTTCGCACAGTATTACCTGGGTATTACCTGCAGCTAAAATATATTCCGCCGCCAATAACCACTCTTCAATAGTAGCGGCAAACCCTCTTTTAAGCAATACTGGTTTAGAACTCTTCCCTACCGCTTCGAGGAGCGGGAAATTCTGCATATTACGGGAACCAACCTGGAGTAAATCTACATATTCAGCGACCAAGGATACATCATCAGGGGAAATTACTTCAGAAACAATTGGAAGACCTGAAACTTCCCGGGCCTCAGCTAGGAATTTAAGTCCCTCTTCTTTTAAACCTTGGAAACTATAGGGGCTGGTACGGGGTTTATAGGCGCCGCCACGTAAACATTGAGCTCCTGCTTCTTTTAAACCTTTCGCTAAAATCAGAAGACTTTCCCGATCTTCTACCGCACAAGGTCCGGCAATAATTAGTGGTGGATAATTTCCGCCGACTAGTGTTTCACCAATTTTAACCAAAGTGGGTTCTGGAGGGGTTCCCCACAATACTAACTTAGCTTTATTCATTCTTTAATCAGCCTGCTTTGCTTAGTTGTTAACAAGTTAGCTGTTGCTGTTAAGAAAGTCGTATTTTCTTCCTCTGTACCGATAGTTACTCGAATATAAGTAGGTAAACCAAAAATATCACATGGTCGAATAATTACCCCTTGTTTCAAAAGATCTTGAAAAAGCCGACGTCCATCTTGAAAAGTATTAACGAGAATAAAATTGGTCTCAGTATCAACCGGGGACCAGCCAAATTCGCGAAAACCAGCTAAAAGCTGTTTTTTTCCTGTTGCATTTAAGGAGCAAGAACGCTCGAGGTGTTCCTGGTCAGCAAGGGCTGCGTAGGCGCTAATTTGAGCCAGCCGATTGACATTAAACGGCTCACGAGCTTTCTCTAATAACTGGATAATTTGGGGATGAGCCAGCCCATAACCGATACGAAGCGCAGCTAACCCGTAAATTTTAGAAAATGTTCGGAGTACTACGACATTAGGGTATTGCTGAAGGTATGCTGTTCCGCTCTGATATTCAGAAGAAGTAACATACTCAGCATAAGCCTCATCAAAAACAACCAGTAGATGCTCGGGAATTTGGGCTAAAAACGCAGTTACTTCCTGGGCGGTGACTATGGTACCAGTAGGGTTGTTAGGGTTACAAATAAAAATCAGCTTAGTCCGAGGAGTAATGGCTTGTTTAAACCCTTCTAAGTCCAATCGGTGGTTATGACACGGCACTTTAATTGTAGTTGCGCCCATTAAATCAGCAGCAAACTTGTATTCGCTGAAGGTTGGATCAGCGATAATTATTTCGTCATCAGCAGTAAGGAATGTTTCCCCTAAGCGTTTGATAATTTCATCCGAACCATTGCCAATAGTTAGCCATTCAGGGGTAACCCCAAATTGGTTAGCCAAAGCTACTTTTAACTGTGCGCTACTACCATCAGGATAAAGATGGAGCTGAGAAAGGGCTTCCCCAATGGCTGTTACCGCTTGGGGCGAAGGTCCTAGGGGGTTTTCATTAGAGGCTAATTTAACTATAGAATCGAGACCATATTCGGCTTGAACTTCTTCAATTGGTTTACCTGGTTCATATGGTCGAATAGCTGCCAATTCACGGCGGCTAAGTTCAGTTAAAGCTTTCAATCAGAATACCCTCCTACTAAATCTGGACGCAGAATCTGGGCTCCCCGCAAATAAATATGGTTAACCTCTTCCTGGTCCAGGTCAGTATTGTATAAAATCAAAACCCGAATGCATTTGTCCAAAGCCCCAGAAACAGCCATTTCAGTTAAACAAAAAAGCGGTACAGTTGTCCACCCTAGTTCTCGAGCGGCTACCGCTGGATAAGCTGATTGCAGATCTGGTGTCGCCGAAAAAACAACAGCAGCTATATCAGTAACTACTAACTGATTTCTTTTCTCTATCTCCAGAAGTAATTCCTTTGTAGCAGCTTTAATTAAGTCAGGATTATCAGCTTTTACCGTTATTGCTCCTCGGATTCCCCTGATTTTTCCCATTTTCCAGCCCCTTTCTGGCTAATTGTTTTAGGTTAACTACTTCCTGTTCCGTTAGTAACCGATATTCACTGACATCTAGCCCCTGTAATGTTAACCCACCAAAGGCGATACGGACTAATTTAAGGACCGGATGCCCAATATATTCACACATTCGCTTTACTTGACGTTTACGTCCTTCAGAAAGCACCAATTTTAGCAGCGAAGTTGTTCCTTCATAACCTAATAGTTTAACATCGGCTGGCCAAGTGAGTCCATCATCAAGAGGTACCCCGTGTCTCAGTTGCTCAACCTGATCCGACGTAACTTTTCCCTGAACTAAGGCTAAATAGGTTTTGGGAACTTGAAAACGTGGATGGGTTAATCGGTATGTTAGATCACCGTCATTAGTTAGGATAATAAGTCCTTCGGTATCATAATCTAAACGTCCTACCGGAAAGAGCCGATACCTTTCCCATTTAGAACTTATTATATCTAATACGGTAGGCCGCCCGTGGGGATCCTGAACGGTACAGAGAACACCAGCCGGCTTATTTAATAATAAGTATATAAGCTTGTCCACAAGGGATATTTCTTTACCGTTAACTGTTACTTTATCTCTGGGATTTACTTTAATCCCTAGCTCAGTTACAATCTCTCCATTAATTGCCACCTGCCCCTGCAGAATCATCTCTTCTGCCTTACGCCGGGAAGCAACACCGGCTTGAGCTAAGTATTTTTGCAAACGCATTATTTAACCTCTTTTCTCTGGTTTCCCAATATAGAAAAAAGGACGGTTTGGTTTCCGTCCTCTCACCGCTAAACATTAGTCAAATACTTATTGAGGATCTGGTTGGGTTTTGTAAGTAATAGTTACCTTTTCTTTGCTTTTGATTGCCGAATTATTCTTAGAAATATCGGTTTTAGTACCATGGCGCAATTGGTCAATAACTTTAGGAGCCAGGTCTAAAAGCCGGTCGTAAATAGCGGCCTGCCCTCCTATGGGAAGTAAGCGCATATCACCATCGCCTACTATTAGAAATCCCATAGGTTGGATAGAAACCCCTGCCCCGCTTCCACCTCCAAAGGGATAATCCTCTTGGTCAGTTTGAACCTCATCCCCTTTTTTGGGAGGAGTAGTTTCTGGCTTCGTAGTTTCATACTCACTGCCACCGGCAGCAAAGCCAAACGTAACTCGAGAAACCGGCACAATAACTTTTCCATCTGGGGTTTCTACCGGCTCTCCTAAAATGGTATTAACGTCAATCATGCTTTTAATGCTATCCAATGCTGTTTTCATTAATCCTTCAATGGGGTGTTGACCTTCCATTACTGGTGGACCTCCCTAAGGGAACGCCGACAAATTAAGTCTTTGACGCTCTCATAGATAATTTCACCGAGACTAAAGGAAAGTATGCATTGAAATCGGCCTTGAAAGTGCCAAGCATTAAATAAAGGTTCAATGTAGATAGTTGGCTTCTGCGTATAGTGTAGATGTTTCAATTGTTCTTCAATTAAAGGGTAAATGCCCCCTATTAAAGCCCATAGTATCCCGACCCCGAATGCAGTACAAGCTGCATCTCCTAAACCGATACAAGAATACAATTGGAACTCTTTGACCTGTATATTTAAGCGAGGCAAAATCGATATAGCCAAAGCCACTCTATGTACTTTTTTTTCTATTTTAGTGTCATTAGGGGTGATGAACCAACTAACCAAATTTAATCGGCGAATAAGAGCTTTTACTCGGTTATATAATCGATACTGTTCCCGAATAGTAAGTACGGTTTCACTATGTGGTGTCGTCTCACCCACCTTGGAGAGTATTCGAGTAGCTAAATCCCCATTCTTTTGCACTAACTCAACTACAGGTAATAAGGTTTCCTTTTGCCACAGCGGAGGGATAGCCCAAATAATCTGAACTTCATCGTCAGCTCCTTTTTTTTGCAGACGAACCCGTACCTCTAAGCGTAAAAAAAAGAGAGACGCCAGCGCCAGAAGCACCAATATTAGGAGTGTTCCAAATGTGGCTAGCATAATTCTAGTATTTAATTGCCAAGGTTAGTTAATACCTTCTAACTCCAGAGGGACTAGAATAGCTTCATCAGTTTCTAAAGGTGGTAGCTCAGCTAAAGAGTTTAACCCAAGTACTTCAAGAAATTTTTTAGTCGTACCAAAAAGAACCGGTTTCCCCACCGCATCTTTGCGACCGACTTCAACGACGAGTTCTCTTTCAATAAGGGTTTGGAGAGCACTTTCTGAACGCACACCGCGAATCTCATCAATTTCTACCCGAGTAACCGGCTGCTTATAAGCAATAATGGCTAAACACTCTAAAGCCGCTGGAGAAAGGGCTTGGGAGCGTGGTGAACGTCCGATAGCCTGTACGTAGGTTGCATATTCAGGTCGAGTACAAATTTGGTAACCATTAGCCACTTGACGGACAGTCAACCCGCTATGACGCTGTTGATAGTCATCTTCTAATAGTTGGATTAACAGACCGGCCGTGCGATGATTAATATCGAGAATTTGAGCGCATTCACGTAACGTTATTGGTTCCGGAGCAGCGAAAATAACTGCTTCTAAGATTGCTTTTGCTTCGGCAATATTCAAAATTACTACCCCTCAGATGCTAGTAATAAGATTTCGTTAGAACTAGACTTAGTTAGTTGAACTAACCCTAGCCTAATCAATTCTAAACTAGCTAAAAAAGTAACAATCAGCTCAGCCTTATTTTCCGCTTCTTTCATCAATTCTTGAAAAGAACACCAGTAGCCGTTTTTAAACCGCTGCTGCAGTATAATAATAGTTTGATTTAGTGAAATTTGTTTTCTGGGAACCGATACCCGCTCGAGTACAGGAACTTCCTGGGCTTTCTCTTTTAACAGATCTTGCATAATATCTACTAGTTCCCATATGCTAACCCCTGAGTAATCCGACCATACTGGGGTAGGTTCATCTTGATTCAAGGCAGGGTCAGCAATAACCTTAGTGAATACAGTAGCTTGCTGTTTTCTTCTAGCCTCAAAGTTCTCGGCTGCCATTTTATACTTTTTATACTCAATCAAACGTAAAATAAGCTGTTCTCGTGAATCTGTTTCCTCTGACCCCTCAGTTACAGTTGGTTTGGGCAAAAGAGAACGGGCTTTAATTTGTAGTAAAGTTGCGGCTATCACCAAAAATTCGCAGGTAATATCGAGGTTAAGTTCTTGCATAGTTTCTAGATAATCCATATACTCTGCAGTAACTTTAGCCAAAGAAACATCCCATATACTAACTTGCTCTTTTTGGACCAAATGGAGCAAGAGATCTAAAGGTCCAGTAAAAACCGGCAATTCAATTTTAAAGCTACTGGTATCAGGTTGATTAAGCATGGTTTTCCCGCTGTATTTCTGGATGTTCGCTCAATACCAAAGCTTTGTTATAAGCGCTAATTAAGTTAGTTCGGGTAATTAAACCAAGTAATTTTGCCGGGTTTTGTCGATCAACTACTGGAATTCGACCGATATCCTTAGACATAAATTTTTGACTAATATCTGCTAAGTCTTCATCAAGATAACCAAGAATTAGGTCGGTGGTCATGGCTAAACGCACCGGGGTAGCTAACCTTTTTTCCGGGTCAGGGATATCTCGAATATCTGATAAGGTGATAATTCCGACCAAATCCCCATTATTGTCTATCACCGGGTAACCGGTATAACGCGATGCCTGCATTAATTTAACCACTTCCCCTACTGTCGTATCTGCTGCAACAGTTTGAACTCGACGTTCCATAATGATACCTGCATTAATAGATTGTAAGATATTTAGATCTTTGCCAGCCTTCAACCGAATACCTTTCCGTAATAAGGTGTAAGAGTAAACAGTTTCTTCTCCTAAAAGATTGGCCAATAAATAGGCTATGCTACAGGCTGCCATTAGCGGTAGAGCAATTTGGTAGTTTCGGGTTAACTCTAAAAGCATAACGATCGCAGTCAGAGGGGCTTGCATAGAGCCAGCCAACAATGCTCCCATACCAACAATTGCATAAGCACCAGCTGGGGCTGTAATCATCGGAAAGAACTGATGGACAATAACACCAAAAGTACCACCTAATACGGCTCCTGTAAAAAGTGATGGCATAAAAACACCACCCGTACCACCAGACCCAACAGTAAAAGCGGTAGCAATTGGTTTTAGTACTATCAAGATCGCCATTAACCACAACGGTAGTTGGTTCTGTAAAACCAGTTCTATAGTGGTATCCCCTGCTCCAAAAATCTGGGGAATAGCGAAGCCAATTAATCCCACTATAGCTCCACCTATAAAGGGTTTAAAAGGAGTTGCAGCTTTAATTTTATGTTCAAATAAATCTTCAATCCCATAAAGAATCCGAATGAAATATTTGGATACTACAGCAGCCGTTAACCCTAGCAAAGCATAAAAAAATAATTCACGATAGGAGATCAGCTGGTAATTAGGAACTATAAAAGCCGGAGAATCACCTAAAAAACCATGCGATACAGCTGCAGCTGCTACAGCAGCAACAACTAAGTTGCTAAAGGCAACGACGGAGAAATCCCCTAAGATTACTTCCATCGCAAAAATTACTCCAGCCAAAGGAATGTTAAAGGCTGCCGCCAGACCAGCTGCTGCCCCAGCAGCCACCATATTTCGTACCTGCTCACTAGATAAGTGTAAATAACGGGCCACACTAGAACCGATACTGCTACCAATAGCGACTATCGGGCCTTCCCGCCCAGCAGAACCACCAGAACCGATCGTTACTGTAGCAGCCAACAAAGTTACTGGTGCCACCGCACCTGAGATTCGTCCATTCCTCAAAGCTAATGCTTCCATTACCGAAGATATCCCTGCTCCTTTTTCGGTATGGATTAACCAAGCAAATAAACCGACTATTAGGCCACCTATTGCTGGAGCAGCAATAGGTGGTAAAACAGAGAAAAAAAAGTTCTCTAGGCCTACAACCCCATAATACAAAAGTACCGAGGCTAAACCGCAGAGCAACCCAATAAAAATAACTACTATAATCTGGAAGGCGCTTGTGCCGCTCCAGCTACTCACCTTTGCTAGCCCCCTGTTTTCCTATACTTACCATCATTATATCATTAGTATAGGTTATCGGCCTCTTGCAGTACTCGCGCAGCCTCATCTTGGGGGGGATTATGGTGGCCACGAATTAAGCGAACAACCTCCGGTTCTGTTCCAAAGGTTTCTGCCATATGAGCACCACGTTGGGCATGATCTTTTAGCGCTGCCCAGACTTTATTCTGATCTTTACCTGGTTTCGGTTGAAAAAGAGTGTATTTGGCCCGTGCTCGAAGAGGAAGATCCCCTTTAACTTTACCAATATCGTGGAGTAAAGCTGCCTTAACTATTAGGTGGCGTTGGTGGCCTAATCCCCGAGCAGTAGCAGCTCGATAAGCATAACGAGCCGCTTCCAACGCATGACGTTGATCCATAACATCCATCTGAAAGAAAAGAGCCCGTTCTTGTTCTGAAAGATACCTTTGGATATACTTTAAATCGGAATCTTTTAACGGAGCTGCAGTTAACGAGCGATAAAATTGTTTGACTCTGCCCCAGAAGGGGATTGATGCGGAAGTCATACTCTTTTCACCTGCTAAAACAAAATTATTCGTTGGACTATACGAATTAACGGAAAGACTATCTGCGATATAGTACCAGTGAAGAGCAATAGAAGTAAAATAATTGGTCCATATTGCTCAAACTTATGCCAGCGGTAAGTATAGCGATGTGGTAATAGTCCATATAAAACTTTCGAGCCATCTAAAGGTGGAACCGGTATTAAGTTAAAGACACCGAGACTGATATTAATCAATATATTAATGTACAAAAATTCAATCCAGAGGTTAGTGACTAAACCCAATTTTAGTGGGATTGAAAAGAATACAGCCAGAGTAAAGTTAGCCAAGGGACCCGCTAAACCTACTAAAAGCAACCCTTTTTTATAATCTCGATAATAGCGGGGGTCTACCGGTACCGGTTTGGCCCAACCGAAACCAACCCCTGCCTGGAGTGAAACAATAAAAGCCAAAGTTCCCAAAAAGTCTAGGTGTGATAAAGGGTTCAAACTGAGCCGACCGGCATAAGCCGGGGTCGGATCTCCTAACCGATAAGAAGCGGCTCCATGAGCATATTCATGAATACTTAGCGCCAATAGAAAAGCAAAAGTATAAGTAAACAGGCCAAATAACGTCATGCTAATCTCCCCGGTTTTAGTGATAATTCGCAAGCTAGAAGGTCTTGATAGGTCTCTCTTCTAACTACTAAGCGGTCAGTACCATTACTACAGAAAACTACAGGCGGTTTAGGCAAACGATTATAATTAGAGGCCATAGAGTATGTATAGGCCCCGGTAGAAAAAAGCGCCAATAGATCACCGCTTTCTGGTGTAGCTAAAAGAATATCCCAAATCAGCATATCACCAGATTCACAGCATTTACCTGCTACAGAAACTAATGTGTTTGGCTTCTGATCTGCTTTATTAACAATAACGGCACTATACTTGGCTTGATATAAAGCTACCCTAGGGTTGTCCGGCATCCCCCCATCAACAGCAACATAGGTTCTGATACCTGGTATAGTTTTAATCGATCCAATAGTATAAAGGGTTAAACCGGTTTCACCAACGATTGAACGCCCGGGTTCCAACAAAATCTTGGGTAGTGGTAGATTGTATTCTGCACATCCGGTTGATACAAAAGAGATAATGTTGGCTACTAGTTCTTCGACCGTTTTAGGAGTATCCTCCTCTGTGTAGCGGATGCCTAGACCACCACCTAAGTTCAGCTCTTCCCAGGTGTAACCTGTCTGTCTTTTAACTTCTGTAGCAAACTCCAACATAGTTTTTACAGCTGCTGCGTAGGAGTCTAAAGCAAATATTTGGGAGCCGATATGGCAATGAAAGCCTAATAAATTTAAGTTTGGATGGCTGATTGCTACCTGAGCAGCTCGGTGTGCAACCTCTCCTAATAGGGGAAATCCAAACTTGCTATCTAGTTGTCCGGTCTGAATATATTCGTGAGTATGGGCTTCAACACCTGGATTGATCCGAAGCTGAATTGGTTGGGTAATTCCAGCTTGCTGAGCCAAGTCCCCGACTAGTTCTAATTCGAAAAAATTATCAACGATAATACAACCTAAGCCAGCTTTGATTGCTTCACGTAATTCTTGAGGGCTTTTGTTATTTCCATTAAAATAAATTCGTTTTGGGGAAACTCCTGCTTTTAAAGCGGTATATAATTCGCCGCCGCTCATGACGTCTATTCCCAAACCTTCTTCGTTAACCAATTCAGCCATCGCCAATGGCAAGAAGGCTTTAGCAGCATAAAAGGCCTCGACACCCGGTCGGTAATTTTGGCCAGCTTTGGCATACCTTTGGCACTGCCGGCGCAGGGCGTCTTCGTCGTAAATGTAGACCGGAGTTCCATATTTATTAGCAATTTTTTGAAGGTCACAACCGGCTAATTCTAAAATTCCCGCGCTGTTAACGCTAAGGTTAGCTGCGACAAAGGGAATCCACTCTTTGCTAGACATAATGTTCCTACCTTTTATCCAATAATAACTAAGTAATTCTAACATACCACTTTATTCAGCGTCAAACTTATAGAAAGGGGTTCGTTAAGTGAAAAATCAGAAAAAAAGAATGCGAAAGGTCCGGCGCTCTATATTATCACAAGTTCAAAACCCAGACGATTTAGAAATAGGGGAACTAATTCCTTCTCAGAGTAAAGGGAGTCGGCGACAATTAGTTAAGACAGAAAGCCCTGATGACCTGGAGATTGCTGATGACCGATTCCAAAAATAAGCAGTATTCTGCAGCAATTATAGCAACAATTAGTTCAGTACCGTTTATTATGGTCTTAGGTAACTCTATGTTGATCCCAGTTTTGCCGAAGATGAAAAGTGTTATGAGCCTAAGTCAGTTCCAATGTGGTTTAATTATTACCGCCTTCTCTATTCCAGCCGGTTTAGCCTTGATTTTAGCCGGTCCTCTTTCTGATCGGTATGGACGCAAGACAGTAATTACTCCTAGCCTAATACTTTATGGTATCGGCGGTTTACTAGCCGGGCTTAGCGCATTATTTATTGCGAAACCCTATTACTATATTTTAGGCAGTCGCTTTGTGCAAGGGTTGGCTGCTGCCGGAACAGCACCGGTAGCTATGTCCTTGGTAGGTGATCTCTTCCAAGGAGACCAACGTAGTGGGGTTTTAGGCCTTTTAGAAGCCGCTAATGGCTTAGGTAAAGTGGCTAGCCCTATCTTAGGGGCTGCAGCAGCTTTAGTTGCTTGGTATTTCCCGTTTTTCGTTTATGGTGTTCTATCACTACCAGCAGCAGTAGCGATCTGGTTACTAATTGGCAATCCAGGGAAAACCGATAAAGATACAGGTTTGGCTCAATACTTTAAAAATGTACTAGAGGTATTTGCTACTAAAGGAAAAGGGTTAAGCGCTACCTACTTGGCTGGAGCTGTTATCTTATTTCTGCTTTTTGGACTGCTTTTCTTTTATTCGGATACGCTGGAAACCAGCTATAAAATCTTTGGATTTAAGAAAGGTTTAATCCTAGCTATCCCAGTCTTGATTATGTCGGTCACTAGTTTTATTACCGGAAAATTAATTAAAAACAAAGTAGGTTTGATGAAAACATTAACTTGGCTAGGGTTAACTTTAGGTGGATTAGGGTTACTCTCTTTAGGGCTAGTTAATACCTCTTGGTACCTATTTATAGCCGTTTCTATTGTTGGTTTAGGCAATGGCTTGGCATTACCTTCATTAAATTACCTAATTACCAGTAGCACCACCGATGAAAGGCGAGGTATGGTTACATCCACCTATGGAGGTGTCCGATTTTTTGGCGTTGCCTTAGGGCCTCCCCTTTTTGGAATGGGTTTGGAATGGTCCAAAACCGGTCTGTTTTGTTTGGCCGGTATTTTAGGAATAATAGCCGCTATTGTAGTTTATCTGTTGGTTCAACCGCAAAAATTAGTTGCCCAGGGGTAACCTGTTTACTATTTAGTGGCTAAAAGAATCAAAGTTACTCCCAAGATGATGTAAATTAGCTTATAAGGATTGATGCGGCCAACTAGCCCAGCTAAACCTAAAGCAGCAACGGTAAGCATCATTAATGGACCAATTAGGCCAAGGACAGCGTTTACCCGCAGAGCTTTGTCGATCTGGCCTAGTTTTAGCATTAACAAGGCTGCGCCGATTTCGATTGTTGCCGAAACAAAACGAATAGCGGCCATCCCTCGTACCGCAGTGAACTCTTCTAACATAGCTTCACCTTCCCTATAAAGCTTGGACTAACATTAGAAGCAGAGCTGTAATCCCAGCTGCTGCCAACGGACCAACGGGGATACCATCAAAAAAGATAACACCTAAGATGGTGCCGGTTAATAAGCCAACAATAATCTCAGGGTTATGTTGTAGTAAAGCCACACCACGTTGGTTCATGTAGGAAGCAAAGACTCCGCCACAAATAGCTATCAGTCCTGGAAGGCTAAATAAGGTAGCGGTAATGCTATGGGTGCTAATTTGGCCGGAATTAAAAGGTAGTAACACGGCAATAACCAACAAAACCAGGCCCATCTCTAAAGAGCGGCGTTCTAAAACACCTAAAACCATACTCAGTTTCAAAACTCGTAAGACTAAGAGGGTGCCAGCCCCGGCTGCAATCAATTTATTGTCACAAATGATACCGAGGGCCATAATAAAGAGTAGAATAATGATGCTTTCATTCATACGGTTTCCTCCCCCCGTGTTGACTTAGGCTTACACCATCATATTAAGAAGAATGCTGGGATATGTCGTTGAGAGGGAGTAAATCAAGAAAAGCCTCCAGTCGAGTTTGTAAACCTGCTGGTGCAGTCTGCTCATCAACAAATAATGTTAAAATTGGCTTACCAATATCTTTACTAACTTGAGGAAGAACTGTTTCAGCTACTATTTCAGGCATACAAGTTAAAGGCGCCACTTGGATTATTCCAGATGCACCTTCCTGGCACAGTTGAATTGAATGAGCTACACTTTCCAAACCATGACCACCAACAAAATACTGCAGATATGGCTTAGCTAGAGCCGTAATTTCCTGCCGAAACTGTCGCCTTTTTCGAGAGTTAAGGGTTAAATGCTCGGAAATCCAGTGGCTGAGACGTAATTTACGCTGGACTTCTACGCCTAATGCACCTAAACGTTGTAAAAGGTCTTGGTTGGAAAAAGGCTCTAAGACTGTATAAATTTCGCCAACTACACCTACTTTGATGGAAGCTCTTCTTCCCTCCTGTAGCTGGCGTAGTAGCGACTGATAAGTTTTGGTTAATTTAGCGGTTTCAGCTAGGGTTGTAGCTTGATCTAGTTGATTTAGAAACCGATTAAATTCGGCGTTACCGACACCATGTAGAGCTTCGACCGGTCGAGTCCGTTCTAACTCTTCCTCAACACAGTCAATAGCTCTGGCTTTAGCCATCCCTAAGGTCCAACCCCGTTGAAAAGCTCGAACCGGTAAACCACCTAAAAGCCACCGCAACTTACCTAGAAAATCAATCCAACCTGTTTGGGGTGGTTCTAAGATTAACATAGTACTGTTGTGACCTAAATCAGTTAATATTTCCCTTTGCACCTGCGCATAATAGCCAAAACGACAGGGGCCACAGCCTCCAGCCATTATTAAAATTTCGGCCCCTTGCTCCAGGGCCTCTAAAAAGTTGCCTAAGGTAATCTTTAAAGGCAAACAGGCAAATTCAGGACCATGGGCTGTTCCTAATTCCAAAGTTTTTTTACTGGTTGGGGGGGGAGGTACTATTTCTAGGTTTAATTCACGTAATAAAGCGTTTAGCACTATATTAATTGTCCCCATGTGGGGGTAGGTGACTTTCACTTAAACATCTCCTCCAGCTATAGCTGCTTTAAATTGGATCATATCAATAAATGCTTCTAAGCGAGTATAAAATCCAGCTTCACCGGTATGTTCATCAACGGTTAATAGCAGGAACGGAAGGTTTGATTCGCGTCTGACTAAACGTTCAATAATCTCCCCGGTAACGGAGTCGGTACCACAACCAAAAGTAACCAAGTCAATAATGCCATCTACCAATTTCCTTTGGTACCAAAGACGAGCTGCACCAATTACTTTCCGGCCATAGGTCCAGAATAATTCTTTGGGTAGTTCATTAGCGATAGCCGTTAGCAACTGGTTGGGAAAGTTATAAGGGGTAACTACCTGGTAACCAGCGTTTTCTAAAAAACGTAGCAGATTCATATTTACTGCCGGGTCATAAATGGTATAGGGATGACCGATAACCCCTATCCTTCCGCGAGGTTTCTGAGTAGAAGTGTTTTCAGGGCTAACTATATTGTTCAAACTTTGGTAATGTTTCTGCTGTTCTTTCAAGCCGCACAGTAAGGCTTGCCCAATTCGAAAATTAGACTTAATTCCCATCTTGGCTCCGGTCAATTGGGCAGCCCCCCAAAGTTGTCGCCAATAATCCTTGTTAGAATGTAAGTTGACAACCGGTTCAAGAATCGGTTGGGTCGTTAGCCCCCGTACTAAGTCAGGAAGGCCCATAAATTTTGGGCAGATATAGGCACGAGGTTCAATACTAACTAAACGGGGTAAAAAAATGAAGTCACAGCGGTGACAGAGTTCTAAAAAATGGCCATAAAAAACTTTAATAGGAAAACAGGTTTCATCAACGGCCATAGAGACACCTTGGTCTATAGTACCTTTAGTTGTTGGTTCACTGGTAACCACTTCCCAGCCGAGACTGGTAAAAAATCCGTTCCAGAGCGGAAAAAACTCATAATAAAGAAGTGCCCTTGGCACTCCGATTATAGGCATAGTCACCATTCCTTTGACCGTTACTTAGAATGTTCCATTATTAGGCGAAGAGCTTGAGTAGTAATAGGAGCTCCTTTAGTATAATCATCATTTTGGTCCATTTTACCTGGATCACCGATACCAACAATTAGAGGGACATTTACCTGATTTAAAATACTGACTGTATCGCCCTGCAGAAACGCTGTTTGAGGGGTCTTCGGTAACCCTTCTTTGTCAACTGCATTTTTAATTATTTCGCCGGAAAAAGTAACCGAATAATCTACCGGTATTCCTTGGCTTTTTGTGTCGGAAGCAACGGCTACTATCCCAATAACTCGAACAGATTTTTCCTGTACCAGCTCTTTAAGTACAGTTTCCCCATAACCAGCTTTATCATTACCTTCATCATCAACCATAACCAAAACCGGGTCACAGGGCGTTTGCTTAATCAATTCAATAATTTCTTGAGCCGATAAACTAGTGGGGTTACCAGAGCTAGCAGAAATGCAGCGTCCCCCGATATTCGTAGCCGCAACTTCTACAGCTTTACAGGCAGCTTGATCACCGTCAGTAACAATAATTACCTTCTTATAGGGCTCGCTTTTCTGTGGGGTTTCTTTTTTCATAAGCCATCTTTCTGTAGTATAGCTAAATCTCACCTGTGGTATGTATTGAATGAATACTA
>ENA-UOOR01002674-UOOR01002674.1-fermentation-metagenome-genome-assembly--contig:-NODE-2674-length-17486-cov-3.133899_pt1 | contig 17486 bp, 20 predicted proteins | sample MGYA00245780_ERZ724029 | MGnify/ENA primary metagenome ERZ724029 (study PRJEB28704, sample SAMN03018315) | fermentation metagenome | biome: anthropogenic terrestrial biome; feature: soil; material... | reverse complement strand
AAGGCTACGCCGACAAGTCCATCGCCGCCATCGCCACAGAGATGTTCTCCTACTGCGACGGCTTCACCGCTTCCCTGAAGAAGGACGGCCACTCCAACATGGGCGGCATCCTCGCTTTCCGGGACAAGGGCCTCTTCTGGAAGAACTTCTCCGACTTCAATCCCGACGGCAGCGTCAAGACTGATGTGGGCATCCTGCTGAAGGTCCGGCAGATTTCCTGCTACGGCAACGATTCCTACGGCGGCATGTCCGGCCGTGACATTATGGCTCTGGCCGCCGGACTCTACGAGTGCTGCAACTTCAACTACTTGGACGAGCGGATTAAGCAGTGCGAGTATTTGGCGCAGGGATTTTATCAGGCCGGGGTCAAGGGCGTTGTGCTGCCTGCCGGCGGACACGGAGTGTACATCAACATGGATGAGTTTTTTGACAACAAGCGGGGCCACGAGACCTTTGCCGGTCAGGGCTTTAGCTTGGAACTGATCCGCCGCTACGGCATCCGTGTGTCCGAGCTGGGGGATTACTCCATGGAGTATGACCTCAAGACTCCCGAGCAGCAGGCGGAGGTCTGCAACGTGGTCCGCTTTGCCATCAACCGCAGCCAGCTCAGCCAGGAGCATCTGGACTATGTCATTGCCGCGGTCAAGGCTTTGTACGAGGACCGCGACAGCATCCCCAACATGAAGATCACCATGGGCCACAATTTGCCCATGCGCCACTTCCATGCTTTCTTGGAGCCGTATTCCAACAAATAAGCTTCGCAAAGCGTATTGCGGCCTGTGTTGCCCCTGCGGCAACATGGTAAAACACATTGTAACGTAACTGTGCCACGGAGAAGCGTACAGCAGAGAAAGGGCATCCGCAAGTTTATATCGACCCCGGCAGATGCCCTTTTTCTTTGTATTTGGGAAAGAAGCTTGGTAGAAAACGAAAACCCACAGTGCGACAATTTAGTAGAGAGGTGAAAGTGTTATGTCAGCTCCTGAAACGATCCTGGAAAAACGCGATGGATTCCAAAGCAAATGGGGATTCATCCTCGCCTGTATCGGTTCTGCGGTAGGTATGGGCAACATTTGGCGTTTCCCCATCATGGTCTCCAAATATGGAGGGTTGACTTTCCTGATTCCCTATGGTATTTTCGTCGTCCTGATTGCCGCCTCCGGCGTCATCGGTGAGTTTTCCCTGGGGCGCGCCGCCGGCGCAGGCCCAATCGGCGCTTTTGGTCAATGCACCGAGGCACGTACCGGCAAGAAAAAAGTCGGTGAGGCCATCGGCATCATTCCCGTGATCGGGTCTCTGGCTCTGGCTATCGGCTACACCGTAGTGGTGGGCTGGATCTTTAAGTATACGTTCTTGTCTCTTTCCGGCGGGCTGTATGCCTTGGGTACCGATATGGCCGCTATCGGAGGCACCTTTGGAGCCACCGCTCCGGAGACTGCCAGCCTTGGCGAGAGCATGGCTACCGTGTTTAGCGGCAGCGCGGGTAACAATCTGTGGCAGATCATTGGTTTGGCCGCCAGTATGGTCATTATGGCCATGGGAATTGCCGGCGGCATTGAAAAGGCCAACAAAATCATGATGCCGGCGCTGTTCTTCCTGTTTGTGGCTCTGGGCATCTATGTGTTTACTCTGCCCGGCTCCCACGCGGGTTACAAGTACATCTTTACCTTGGACCCCGTCGGACTGGCCAACTGGGAAGTGTGGATCTTTGCCTTTGGGCAGGCCTTCTTCTCCCTGTCTGTAGCCGGCAACGGCAGCGTGATCTACGGCTCTTACCTGAGTAAGGAAGAGGATGTCCTTTCCTCCGCGCGCAACGTGGCTGTCTTTGATAGTCTGGCGGCTCTGCTGGCTGCATTCGTCATCATCCCCGCCATGGCGGCAGGCGGCGCCGAGCTTTCTTCCGGCGGCCCGGGACTGATGTTCGTCTATCTGGTCAACGTGTTTAACGGGATGCCCGGCGGCCGGATTGTGGGTGCCATCTTCTATATCTGCGTGCTCTTTGCCGGGGTCACCTCCCTCATCAACCTGTATGAGGCTCCTGTGGCCACCCTGCAAGAAAAGTTTGGCATGAAGCGCCTGCACTCTGTGGCTGCCATCGGCGTTCTGGGCTGCATTGTGTCGGTGTGCATTCAGGGCATTACCTCCCCGTGGATGGACGTTGTTTCCATCTACATCTGCCCTCTGGGCGCCATGCTGGCTGGTATCATGTTCTTCTGGGTGGTGGGCAAGGAAAAAACCTTGGAGGCCGTCAACGCGGGCGCAAAGAAGCCTGTGGGCAACTGGTTTATCCCCTTGGGCAAGTACATCTATGTGCCTCTGGCCCTGATCGCCCTCATCGCTGGCGTTGCTTTGGGTGGTATCGGCTAAACCAAACATCCACCCCGACCCCATCAGCCTTCTTTCTGCATTTATGTTTCATAGAATTTTAAGAATTGCAAATTCCCTTCGATGCTGGACCAAGCGGCATCGGAGGGGATTTTTTGTTGCGGGGTCCTGAATTGATCATAGATCAAAACACTGAAAATACGTATTTCGTCGAATCTTAGGTTTTTATTTTGTAAAAAATGCCAAAAGTCATGCCCTCAAAAAAGAAATATACATGAAACTAACAAAAAAGACTACAAGGCATTGGCTTTTTTATTGCTATCCTGTATAATACATACTAATAGATGCACCTGCTGACAGGGACCGATGGGAAAACCTCCGTTTGACGAAGGGAGGACTCCATAGGTCCCGTATTGTCCCCGGGACGGCACCATAGGTGCATTGCCGCCTCCGGAAAACAAACAAGGAGATGGTAGTTATGCTTGAAAACCTGGTGTTCCTGGTACCGGTTACGGGGGCCGTAGCTCTGTTGGTGGCCTTTGGCATTTCGTCCTGGATTGGAAAGAATGACGAAGGCACCGATCGTATGAAGGAGATCGCTTCTTACATACGGGAGGGGGCTATGGCTTTTTTGATGCGGGAATACCGCACCATTGTGGTGTTTGCGGTGCTGATGTTTGCCCTGCTCTGCTTCCTCATCGATTTGCCCACGGCCATCGCCTTTTTGCTGGGGGCTGTCTTTTCGGTTCTGGCCGGATTCTTTGGAATGCGCACCGCCACCCGCGCCAATGTCCGCACCGCTGCGGCGGCCAAGAACCACGGCATGGGCCTTGCTCTGAAAGTCGCCTTCCGGGGCGGCGCTGTCATGGGCCTGTGTGTGGTGGGCCTTGGCATTCTGGGGCTGGGCGCCCTGCTGATGGTACTGGGGCTGGAAAACGCCGAGATGCTCACAGGATTTGGACTGGGAGCTTCCTCCATCGCTCTGTTCGGACGGGTGGGGGGAGGCATCTACACCAAAGCCGCCGACGTGGGCGCAGACCTTGTCGGTAAAGTAGAGGCCGGAATCCCCGAGGACGATCCCCGCAACCCCGCTGTCATTGCCGACAATGTGGGGGATAATGTGGGCGACGTGGCGGGCATGGGCTCCGACCTGTTCGAAAGCTATGTGGGTTCCATTATTTCCGCCATTGCTCTGGCGGTCTCCATGCCAAGTGTTGCCGCGGTGCCGGGAATTATCTTTCCTCTGCTGCTGGCAGCCATTGGAGTGGCGGCCTCCATTCTGGCCATCTTTTTGGTGGGCGGCAAAGAGGATCAGAATCCCGCCACCGCTCTGAATATGGGAACCTATGCCAGCGCTTTGATTGTGATGGTGGCTTCCTTCTTTCTCAGTAAGGCCCTGTTTGGTGATCTGAAGAGCTTTGGAGCCATCACTGTGGGCCTGATCGTAGGGGTGGCGGTGGGAGCCCTCACCGAGCGGTACACCTCCTCCGATTACAAATCGGTGAAGGAAATTGCCAGACAGGCGGAAACAGGCCCCGCCACCACCATCATCGACGGTTACGCTGTGGGAATGCTTTCCACCGTGGGCCCTATTCTCCTGATTGCCGCCGGAATCCTTGCCTCCTACTACTTTGCCGACCTCTACGGAATCGCCTTGGCTGCGGTGGGCATGCTCTCCACCACCGGGGTGGTGGTGGCGGTAGACGCCTACGGCCCCATTGCCGACAATGCGGGGGGCATTGCCGAAATGTCCAAATTACCGGAAAACGTCCGGGCCATCACCGATAAACTGGACAGCGTAGGCAATACCACTGCCGCCATCGGCAAAGGGTTTGCCATTGGTTCCGCCGCCCTTACCGCTCTTGCGCTGTTTGTCTCCTACGCACAGATCGCGGGCCTGAGCAAGATTGACCTGCTGGACCCCCACGTGGTGGTGGGACTGCTCATCGGCGGTGTGCTGCCCTTCCTGTTCTCGGCTCTGACCATGAAGAGTGTGGGCAAGGCTGCCTGCGATATGATTGAAGAAGTGCGCCGCCAGTTCCGGGAGGATACGGGGATTATGGAGGGCACTTCCAAGCCCGACTATGCCCGGTGCGTGGATATTTCCACCGCTGCCGCCCTGAAGGAAATGGTGATTCCAGCCCTGCTGGCGGTGGTGGTTCCCATTGCCACCGGCCGCATTCTGGGGGTGGAGGCTCTGGGCGGACTGCTGGCCGGCTCTCTGGTCTGCGGTGTCCTGTTGGCCATTACCATGTCCAACGCCGGCGGAGCCTGGGATAACGCCAAGAAGTACATTGAAGAAGGCAACCACGGCGGCAAGGGCAGCGAGGCCCACAAGGCCGCAGTGGTGGGGGATACGGTAGGCGATCCCTTTAAGGATACTTCCGGACCTTCTCTCAACATCCTCATCAAGCTGATGACCATTGTATCGGTGGTATTTTTACCCATCTTTTTAAAGTAACCCCGGCATACATAAAAAGGCACACCGTGTTCGCGGTGTGCCTTTTTTGCTTTACAATGCCGTGGCCGATGCCTGAAAAGTCCAAAGCAAAGTTGTAACAACAGTTCGCGGGCATCCGTTGTGTCGGCGCCACAAAAATGCGGCCTTGTGATTTTCTTGCCACTTGAGACAGGCTGTGGTATAATAACCAGAAAGTAGCCAAGGAAAATTTCTGTGGCTGAGCGGTTTTGCGGCAAAAACCGCTTTCCCCTTTTGAGGAGTATTTCGTAAGAATGGCTTCAAGCGGGGTGGCCATTGTGAACAAACGAAGAATCGGGGGCAAGCTCCGCGGCTTTGGAACAACACTTGAGAACGGCAGCAGAGCTTGGTCCTGGATTTCCGGCAGAAGCCAGATGTGGGAGCGATTGGTGAAGAGAAAGCATCACCTGCAGCAGAAGCGCCGTTTGCGTCCTTTGGCGGAAAGGGATGTTTGCGGGGGAAGGGCAGTCGGCTTCTCTCGGAGACTCCCGCGGGAATTGTTAACCACATTCAACCAATACAAAACGCGGGCCGATGGGCACGGCGTATAATGCGGTCCGCTTTGGAGTAAAACTATACCAAATCACGGGCAAAATCACCAGGGGGGAACACCATGAGCGAAGAGATTTCCAACTTCATTCACGATATTGTAGACGCCGATTTAGCAGCGGGCTTTTCCCGGCAGATTCACACCCGCTTTCCGCCGGAACCAAACGGGTATCTGCATATCGGCAGCGCCAAGGCCATCTGGATCAACTACTCCACCGCACAAAAATACGGCGGTTTGTTTAACCTGCGGTACGACGACACCAACCCCGTGCGGGAGGACGACGAGTACGTCCGCTCCATTGAGGAGGATTTGCGCTGGCTGGGCTGCGACCCTTCCGGCGGCATCTACTACGGATCCGATTACTTTGACCAGTGCTACGACTTTGCCATCCAGCTGATCAAAGAGGGCAAGGCCTATGTTTGTGACCTTTCTCCCGACGAGATGCGGGAGTATCGGGGCACCCTGACCGAACCGGGAAAGGACAGCCCCTACCGGAACCGCAGCGTGGAAGAAAATCTGGACCTGTTCCAGCGGATGAAGAACGGAGAGTTCGAAAACGGCACCCGCACTCTGCGGGCCAAAATTGACATGTCCTCCCCCAATATGAACCTGCGGGACCCGGCTATCTACCGCATCCTTCATGTTTCCCACCACCGGCAGGGGGACAAATGGTGCATCTATCCTTTGTACGATTACGCCCACCCCATTCAGGATGCGCTGGAGGGAATCACCCACTCCCTCTGCTCCATTGAATTCGAAAATCACCGCCCCCTTTACGACTGGGTGGTGGAAAACATCGGGTTCGAAAAGCCCCCCCGCCAGTTTGAGTTTGCGCGGCTTAACATCACCAACACTGTCATGAGCAAGCGCTACCTGCGGGAGCTGGTGGAAACCGGGCGGGTGGACGGCTGGGACGACCCCAGAATGCCCACTCTCAGCGGTTTACGCCGCCGGGGTTACACCCCCGCCTCCATCATTGAGTTTGTGCGCAGGGCCGGCGTGGCCAAAACCTATTCGGTGGTGGATATCCGCCTGCTGGAATACTGCATCCGGGAAGAGCTGAACCAGACGGCTCCGCGCCGGATGGCGGTGACCAAGCCCATCAAACTGGTGATTACCAACTATCCAGAGGGCAAAACCGAGACCTTCCCCCTGCCCAACAACCCTCTGGACCCCGAAAGCGGCACCAGGGACGTGATCTTTTCCCACGATTTGTATATTGAAGGGGAGGACTTTTCCCTCGACCCGCCTCCCAAATACCAGAGACTGCGGCTGGGCGGCGAAGTCCGCCTGATGGGAGCCTATATCGTCCGCTGCGACGAAGTGATCACCGACGATGGCGGAAACGTCACCGAGCTGCGCTGCACCGCCGATCTGGAAACCGGAAACGGCCCGCGGACCGAAGGCCCCCGGGTAAAGGGAACCATCCATTGGGTCAGCGCCGACCACTGCGTGGAAGCCGATCTCAATTTGTACGAAAACCTCTTTACTCTGGAAAATGTAGGAGATGTGCCGGATGGCACCAACTATCTGGATTACCTTAACCCCGAGTCCCTGCAAAAGCTGACAGGCTGCAGGTTGGAGGCCTCATTGGCGGGTGCAAAGCCGGGGGAGCGGTTCCAGTTTGTTCGCACAGGATACTTTTGTGTGGACTCCCACCACGAGGGAACCTTTAACCGCATTGTGGTGCTCAAGGACAGCTTTAAGCTTCCTTGATGCCAGCCCCGGCCAAAGGGATTCAGCCATTTTAGGTCAAGACGATACTTTGAATAACGCCTACACCTTTATGCAATAGGGCACCGGAGCAGTGGCCTGTTGCCGCATTCTGGCAACGCCGGATCAAGGGGTCTGGTAGACAGGAGAGGATTAAACTGATGCACATTACTTTAGAGGCGGATTACGCCCTGCGCATTGTAGACACTCTGGCGCGTCAGGAGGGCCGGATGGAGGCAAAAACCATTGCCGAAAGAGCCTGCGTAACACTGCGTTTTTCGCTTAAAATACTGCGCAAACTGGTGGCGGCAGGCATTGTTCGTTCCTATAAGGGCTCCCAAGGCGGTTACGAGATTGCAAAACCATTGGAAGAAATTACCATGTACGAAATCTTAGAGACCATAGAAGGGCCGTTGGCTCTTAACCGATGTGTTCTGGCCAATCACCAGTGCAACCGCGTACCGGATAAAAAATGTCCCTTCCACTACATGTTCGAACATACCTCCGATCGCCTCAAGGCGGAACTTTCCGCCGTGACCATGGCCAGCATTGTCAAAGCACCCCAAAAATAATCACACTACCATGCCCTTCCACCCAGCAAGGCGGTGGAAGGGCTGTTATGCGCTACAGCTGATTCTTGACTGGATACTCAAGGCATGCTAAAGTAGGAATGGTGCCAATCGCCTGTATTTGCAAAACCCGGTAACGGGTGGAGAAAAGACGGGCTCCTTTGCGCCAAAAAAGAAGGCGGCGGGCGGGTTTCATGCTGTGAAGAACCTAACATCCGCAGCGGCTGGGCATCCCTTTCGAAAGAAATACAGGGCTTAACTTTTATCTGGAGGACAAACGCTTGCAAAAGCTACATATTGTTCTGGTGGAGCCGCAGATTCCCCAGAACACCGGCAACATCGCCCGCACCTGTGCCGCCACCGGTTCCGTACTGCATCTGGTGCAACCCATGGGGTTTTCGGTAGACGACAAAAAGCTCAAGCGGGCGGGGCTGGACTACTGGTATTTGTTGGATATTCGCTATCACGACAATCTGGACGCTTTTTTTAAGGCAGAAAGGCCTCAATCCTGCTTCTTTTTTTCCACCAAGGCAGAGCGGAACTACAGTCAGGCTATCTATCCTGACGGAAGCTATCTTGTCTTTGGCCGGGAGGATGCAGGCCTGCCAGAAGAACTGCTGCGCAAGTATTATTCGCAGTGTGTCCGGCTACCCATGCTGGAAGGAGCCAGAAGCCTGAACCTTTCCAACACGGTGGCGGTCGCCGTTTACGAGGCCCTGCGCCAGCAGGGATTTTCCGCACTGAAAACCAAGGGCTTCATTTCCGCCCAATCCATACCGAAAGACGGAGGACCTTTTGTTTGATGCAGAAGATTAAAATAGTCACCGATTCCGCCAGCGATATTCCTCAGGAGGATTTGGAAGCTCTGGGCATAGAAATGCTCAGCATTCCCATTGCGGTGGACGGCAAGGGATACTTTGAGCGCAAGAGCTTTTCCATCGAAGAGTTCTACGATATTTTGGACGGGGCCAGCGAAATTCCCGTCACCAGCCGCATTCCCGAGCAGGATTACTTTGCCTGCTACCGGGGCGCCATGGAAAAGGGCTACACCCATCTGATCAACGTCACCATCAACGCCGGGGGATCGGGCGTCAACGCTGCCGCCCACATGGCACGGGACCGCTTTTACGCCGATATTCCGGGGGCCCGGAAAAAGCTGGAGATTCACATTGTGGATTCCGGAACCTACTCTCTGGCCTATGGTTGGCCCACCATGCAGGCTGCCAAAATGGCCAAAAGCGGAACAGAAGCGGAGGAAATCCTCCTCTGGCTGGAGGACTACTTTTCCACAGTGGAAGTTTATCTGGGCTGCTACACCTTGGAATACGCCAGGAAGTCGGGGCGTATCAGCGCTGCCGCCGCCTTTGTGGGGGATGTGCTGGGGCTTCGGCCCGTCATCTCCATGATTGGGGGAGGCACCAAGGTCATTGATAAGGTTCGGGGGGGAAAAAACGTAGCTCCCCGGATTTTGCAGGCCTATCTGGACAACTGCACCGACCTTCAGGCCCCGATGCTGGTGGTATACGGCAGGGAGCCCCAGTACGGCCGGCAGCTGGCCGAGGCTATTCAGAGCAAGGTCGGGCTTCCCACGCCCCCTGTCTATCAGGCGGGGGCTTGCATTGCCATCAATGCGGGACCCCAATTGCTGGCGGTGGTCTGCCGGGGGAAAAAGAGAAACTGACCGCTCACGGTATAAAATCCGGTGGTTTGGTCCATGGTAACAATAATTGGAGCTAACTCAACCGCCGAGAACCTCGCCTCTGGGTGGGTGAGAGCTTTCTGTTGCTTCCGGGTCACGGCTTTGGGGCGCAGTTGCCGTTCCGCTGCGTCCGACACCCGGCCCCTGATTACCACAACGAAAGGACATACTATGCCGGAACGTCTTTATATGGTGATTCCCTGTTACAACGAGCAGGAAGTTCTGCCCGAAACCGCCAAGCGGCTGAAGGCAAAGCTGGAGGAGCTGATCCACAGGGAACGAATTGCCACCAACAGCCGAATTTTGTTGGTGGATGATGGCAGCCGGGATAATACCTGGGCTATGATTTCCGACCTGCACCGGGAGGACAAGCTGTTTTCCGGGGTAAAGCTTTCCCGGAACCGGGGGCATCAAAACGCCTTGCTTTGCGGTTTGATGACGGCCAAGGACCTTTGCGACATCATCATTTCCATGGACGCCGACCTGCAGGACGATATCGATGTCATCGACGGCTTTCTGGAAGAGAGGGCAAAGGGCTGCGACGTGGTGTACGGAGTCCGCTCGGACCGGGAAACCGACTCCACCTTTAAGCGGGCCACGGCTCAGGGCTTCTACAAGGGGATGAAATTTTTGGGGGTAGATGTGGTCTACAACCACGCCGACTGCCGCCTGATGAGCCGCCGGGCTCTGGGGGGGCTGGCAAAATTCCCTGAGGTCAACTTGTTTTTGAGGGGAATGGTTCCCCTCATCGGGTACCCTTCTGCCATTGTCACCTACAAGCGGGCGGAGCGGTTTGCCGGGGAATCCAAGTATCCTTTCAAAAAAATGCTGGCCTTTGCCTGGGACGGCGTCACCTCCTTTTCCGTCAAGCCCTTGCAGCTGCTGGGGGGAGCGGGCCTGACCATCGCCGCCCTGAGCCTGCTGTTCAGCCTGTATAGCTTGCTGGCCTGCCTGCTGGGCTGGCCCTTCCGTGGCTGGGGACCTCTGATGGGTTCCCTGTGGCTTTTGGCAGGGGTCATACTGGCGGCTTTGGGTCTGGTGGGAGCCTATATAGGCAAAATCTACGCCGAAGTCAAGGGGCGTCCCCGCTTTTTGATTGATACCCTGTTGGACGAATAGCTTAAGCTTATTATTTTAACAAAATCTTCTTTCATAGGGCTTTGAACTGCTGCGCATACTAACGTTATCCCCATGAAATACGGAGGTGACGCTATGGCGACCACGCCTTATGAAGATCCTATGCAGTCAATGGATGAGGACGGTTTCTTTTATCCCGATTTCTACTTTCAGGCGGGAAGGGCTCCCAAAAGCGAAGAGTGGGAGGAGTTCCTGCGGGTGGAAGGGCTGAAGAAGGACGAACCGGACATTTTTCCCAACTTTTTGGATTATTGGATGTTCTGGTCCTAGCAAAATAAGGGGAGGGGAGCCAAGGCTTCCTTCCCTTTGTTGCGTCACGAGGTTGCAAATTTTCCCAAGGGATGGTAGATTAAACCTGACACGGAAGCTTTCCCCCGCGGGGAGAAAGACCGTTATCGATGGCAGAAGGGGAAGGATTATGGAGCCTAAGGTGATATTTCATATTGACGAGCTGCCAAAATGGCGTCTGCTCCTCAACAACGCTGCCAATCTGGCGGCATCCTACAAGGGGAAAGTCCCCGGCCCGGCCATAGAGGTGGTGGCCAACTCCGAGGCGGTGAAAGGCTATTTGCCGGAATACAGCGCCGCTTATTTTTCCGATCTGGAGGCGCTGGCGTGGCAGGGCATCCGGTTTGCGGCCTGCAATCACTCCATGAGGGGGCTTAACATTGCCGCTGACCAGCTTCCTGCCTTTGTTACCGTGGTGCCTGCGGGAGTGCGGGAGCTGGCTGACCGCCAAATGGAAGGGTACGCCTACCTCAAGCCCTGACGATATAAGCGACACAGACAGCGAGTGCCCTCCCCGACCATGGGAAGGACACTCGTTGTGTGCTATCACGGCAAAAGGGGACTGCTACCCCTTCCCGCCGCCGCCGATGATGTTGGGGCTGTCGGACTTCAGTTCTTCCCGGGCCTTTTCTTCCTTCATCTCCCGGATCATGGATGGGATGATGTCGGCCCGGCGCTGATTGGCTTCCTGCAATTGCCGGGCGGTTTTATTGTCGGTTGTGGAGGCGATGATCTCCTGTGCGGCTTCCATATTGTGGAGGGTGGATTCAATGGTGTCCTGAATCCGCCGGGATTTGGGTTTGTGGTTGGCAATCCGCTCCACCACCTGCTGGCCTGAGCCGCAGTCGTCAAACTTTCCGGCGGAAATATCCCGGATGGCCTGTTGTAGCGCCTTTTCGTAATAGGCTTCCGGTGATGTGGCGCTGTAGGACTGGTGGGAAAAATGCTCGCTGTTTTCCAGCCGGGCCAACCGGGCGTATTCGCTCTTTACCTGCTGAATTAACTGGTCTCTGTTCATAAAGATACCCCCTGCGCTATCTGACTGTGTTGGGATGCGGCCTGTGCCGTCATCCGCCGAGTTAACCGTTTGTTTTGCGGTTTCCGTCGGAGCTGGTGTTCAGGCCAAACTTGGCCCGGGCGCTTTCTGCCTGCGGATCGTGGTTCACGTTCTTAGACGGGAACTTGCCGTCCTGCTTTTTGTTTTGCTTGGTGTTCTTCCTCTTATGGTTACTGCTGCTCATTGCTTTCACCTACATTCTGTGCTGTTCTGTCTGGCAGGATTCCACCGGATACCCCAGCTGCCGGAGCCGTTGTTCCAACCGGCCGCAGGAAATTCCGGTGTTGTCGTAATCCACCGCCAGCGTGTTCTGCTCGGTGTTGACGCTGACGGATATGACGCCGTGGAAGGCATCCAGTTGCCGCTTTAGCTCCTTGGCGTCGCGCTTGCCCACCGAGCTGAGCTGAAAATACGCGCTTTCCTTGGACATTGCAATTCCCCCTTTATTTCAGGCGATGATTCCAAGGGGTGGAACCAACCGCCCTTGTTAGCTTTTCCGTTTTTGCCGGATTTATCATTGGCCCATTCCGCCACAGGCCAGACAAAAGGAAAGCGCTCCGTATTCCGAAGCGCTTGGCCTTGCTATTTCTGCTGGTCCAGATAGGACCGCATCTTTTGTGCCTGCCGGCTTTCCGATTCGGCGTAATTGCGAAAAAACTTTTGCAGCTCCCCGCCATCTACTTGCTCCGCATAGTTCATAAAGTCCCGGACTCTTTCCTGCGTATCCAAAAGAGCCTTCTTCAAATAGTCCTGCGTGTCAAATTCCATGAAACCATATCCTTTCCGCCTGTTTTTTATAGCATTCACAGGCCGGGGGAAATTATGCCCGCCGGAACCGATTTTCCGGAAGATGAATCGAATCCGGGCCTTAATTCGTGGAGGTTGGCTTGACGCTTTCCTGCATAAAGGTGCCGCGCTCCCGCTCGAAAAAAGCATGCATCAGCTCTTCCCGGGTGTTCCTCACAATGGGGCCGCCCCACGGGACGGGCTTCTGCAAGGGTTTGGCATGGCAAAAATGAACCGCACCCCTTGGAAATGCAAGCATCCCAAAATCCCCTATAGGTTCCGGCTATACACGGGATAACAAATAACAATTTTGATTACCGGAAGATCTGTATTATAGTGATAGTAGAAATAAAAGATAAAATGGGCCAGATTATCCTTTAACGGAGGTGGAAGCGTGAAGAATACAGTCCAAGAAGCTGCCAGAAGCCTTCCGGTCTATGACCGGGCCGATGTTCTGGTGGTGGGGGGCGGATCGGCGGGGACAGCGGCGGCTTTGGCGGCAGCACGGCAGGGAGCCCGCACCATTCTGCTGGAGCGCTACGGGTACTTGGGGGGTCTTGCAAGCGGCGGACAGGTCGCCTTCTTGCCCAAGATGGGGGATGGCAACAGCACGCCGGTAGGGGGAATCATGGAAGAGTGGCTGGAGTGTTTGGCCCGGCAGGATGGCTTGCTGGCTCCTCCCCCAGAGGACATTGGCAGAGAGGATCCACAGGCTCTGGCCAAGTGGTCCCTCTGTGTGGGGATGGTCCGTGGAGGAAAGGTCTGCCATTCGGCGGCTTTTGACCCGGAGCTCCTCAAGGTTGTGCTGGCGGAGCTCCTCGCAAAAGCCGGGGTGATCACCTATCACCACTGTCTGGTTTGCGATGCCGTTATGGAAGACGAGGTTCCCCAAGGGGTGATTATGGAAACCAAGGAGGGGCGCTGCGCCATTCTGGCCGATCGGATCATCGACGCCACCGGGGACGGGGACTTGCTGCCCTACACCAAAACCGCCTATGAGGAGGAAGATGACCCCGCCTACCGCAACTCCATGGTCAGCGAGATCTTCCGGGTGAAGGACTGCGACAACATGCGGTATGGCCGGTGGCGGCAGGCCAACCCCGGGGAATTCGGCGCCCGGATGAAGGAGCTGCAGGAGCTGGTGGGCTATCAAGCCATGGTGATCAACTCCTACCGCAACGATGTAGGCTGGATCAACAATTTTATTGCCGGCAAGGAGTCCTACTCCATCCGGGATGTGTCCGAGACAGAGTTTATGGTCAAGCGCAGCATTCCGGTGGCGATTGATTTCTTGCGCCAAAACATCCCCGGCTATGAAAACTGCCGCCTGCTGGATATTGCCACCTTTGGAGTGCGCCATTCCCGCCGTGTCAAAGGAGTGCACCGCATCACCCATAAGGAGCTTATGGCGGGGACGGTTTTTTCCGACACCATCTACGCCACCAGCTGTTTTTCCAACGGGGACTGCCTGAGCGAATCTCTGGAATACTGCGTGCCCTATGGCAGCCTTATCCCGGAAGCAACCGACAATCTACTGGTGGCCGGGCGCTGCTTCAGCTCCGACCTTGTGGCCCACAGTTGCCTGAATCTGATTCCCTACTGCGTCATGACGGGGCAGGCCGCCGGATTGGCAGCGGCCATGTCCCTGCAGCAGAAGGTTCAGCCCCGGCACCTTCCGGTGGAACAGTTGCAGGCGGCTCTCAAAGCGCAGGGAGTGGTGCTGCCTAAAGGACTGTAAGGAGCCCGCAGACGATCCGGGAACCATCGACGATGTTCTCTCGGTGTTGCAGCGAGCGCATCAAAAAAAGCTGCCCATCGTGTTAGGCTATCAAAAATGCGTATTGCATTTTGCAATACGCATTTTTTGCTGTAATAATCGTGGAAAAAGGATTATTCAGAATGATGGTAGCTTATAGCCCGACCGACAAATTGAAATTTATCTGTTAAGTAACAATCCAAGTAATGCCATACAAACAACAATCCCTTCAAGAATTAGAACTATAACAAATATCTTTCTTGTCTGTTTTCCATTGCGATATTCCTCATATGTAAAATATATCGCAAGAGCTGAAAATACCGCTATTGTTATGTCATTCCATTTCATTCAAGGTACCTCGATTACGTTCAAATTCCGATTGATCGGTTTGACTGAATCAATCTTGATCTATCATACCATGACCATGCTTTCTTCACACAAAAAAAGACATAACATCCCCGGTGGAAATGCTATGTCTTTTTGGAGCTACTGGTCGGAATCGAACCGACAACCTGCTCATTACGAGTGAGCTGCTCTGCCATTGAGCCACAGTAGCGTATTTCGTTTTGGGGGTATCACAGGGCGGCTTTTGTGTTTCATCAAGACTGCCTCCATGGGATGATGGCCGCCGCTCTACAAGGGTGTGAACTCAAATAGTATAGCATGATACCGGTTAATTTTCAAGCATTTATCGCCAGGTTGTTTTGCGGGGTGATTGCCATAAAACTCAGGATGGGATACAATAAAAGCAGCCGACTTTTCCGGAAAGAAGGTGCTTTGATGCAAACGGGACCCAAACGCCCCAAAGCTCCCATCTGGCGCATCTGCCTGTACTGCCTGCTGGCGCTGGTTTTTTTGATGCTGTTGGGCTACCTGACCTCCTGAGGGGGATCGCAGGCCTGCAGACCGGGCACTCAAAAGCTCTGCCCACCTGCGGCTGCAGATGGGCAGAGCTTTCTGGTTGCTGTAAGCCCCGGATGAGCGCTGCTAAACGGCGCAGCCTGTTACCGAGCCTTGGGCTGTTCCTCCCGCAGGGGATAGATCCCCTTTTCCCGCAGATAGCGGCGGGCGTTTTTAATCAGCAGGCGGTCGTTGTCGTAGGTAAGATACCCGCCCATATTCCGCAGGTTGACCCAACGGATTTCGCTGATTTCCTCCTCCTGACACACTGTGCGGGAATCCTCGGCATAGCCTAAAAAGTACACGACCTCTTTCGAGATTCCCGGCCGGGGAGAATAGCGAACCTGCTCCCGGAACCCCGGCATCAGCTCAATGGTCAGGCCGGTTTCCTCCCGCACCTCCCGCAAGGCGGTTTCCACCTCGGTTTCTCCCGCCTCGACATGTCCCTTGGGAAAGGACCAGTGCCCCCCCAATTTGTGGCGCAGGATCAGCATTTGGATGGTATCTCCCTTTTGGCGGTACACCAGTGCACCACAGGATTTTTCCTTTGCCATTCGTCTGTCTCCTTGCGTGTGAACATAGCCTGACTCCCCTTGGAGGGGCCGGCCGCGGCAAATTTCTTTGCCCTGTAACCAGATATTACTATACCATCTTTCTGAATAAATGAAAAGTCCCAAGGGGATTTTTCCCCACTTCCGGCCAAAACGCAAGCGCCGCCTTCCCCGGCATTTTGCGGGAAGACGGCACTTTTCCCTTACACGTGAGCCCTGCGGTTGCCCCGGCATCATCGGTTCACTTAAAATTACAAAGTGTTTGCTCTGTGGGCAGCTTAACCGGATTTCGCAGTCAATTCCACGACAGCGGGCAACGCTCGCTGTTTTTCGATGGATTGACTATGTCGCCCTGCGCCTGCGTCTATGTAGGACCCATATGAATCCCCTGAGAGGCGCCCGGTTGCTTCGGTTATTGAATTCCCAGTCCGAAGCTGATGGAAAGAGCCCGGTTAATTTCATGCATGGAGGTTTCGTCCAACCGGCCCATTTTTTCTTTAAGCCTTTTTTTATCAATGGTGCGGATTTGTTCCAGCAGCACCACCGAATCCTTGGAAAGCCCCGACCCTACACTGGGAAGCTGAATATGTGTGGGCAGCCGGCTTTTATCCATCTGGCTGGTGATAGCTGCGGCGATTACCGTGGGGCTAAACTTGTTCCCCACATCGTTTTGAACAATGAGTACAGGACGGATTCCTCCCTGCTCGGAGCCCACCACCGGGGACAGGTCCGCGTAATAGATGTCTCCTCTTTTCACAGTCACGTAGAATCACGCTCCGTTAGTTATTTCCTGCAAATATTGTTGCCGAAAGTTGGAGCGAATAAACAAGCTTATTCAAAATTTGGCACTTTTGCAGCGTCTCCCCCTGTATCATCATATTACAAAGCCCGCAATCCCGTCCTTTGGGCATGGAAAAAGCTCCTCCCGGTTTTGGAGGAGCCTTGGTGGTTCAGCCTAAAAAGGTAAAGTTTTTCAGCTCTATTTCTAAATCTCCGCCCTCCAATAAAAGTTTGACCGGAAGGCCGGTGTCCTCTGCAATCAGCATGGAACACTCCTTGCCGTTTACGGTGGCGCTCATCTTCCACACCTCCCCCTCCCGCACCGGAAGCTCCTCCGGGCGAAAGGTCAGCAGGGCGCTCAGGGCGGTCAGGGCCTGGGGAAGGGGGGCCAGCCCCGCCACACCTCCCGCCGATTTATCCAAGGTGAAGCTCAGGCCGGAAAAGCTCACCTCCACCTGATCGGAATCCAGACGGTAAGTCAGTCCCGCCAGATTTTTGGGGGCCGTCATCTCGATGACGCCGGAGCCGGGATTGGGTCGGGAAATCTTCCCCCCCAGCTCCAGACCATCCATGGCGCAGGTAAACTCCGACTCAAAATGCTGGGAAAAGCGTTCCATCAACTGTTTGGCCCGGGTCTGATCTCTGGCCTTGGCGCAGCCGGTCAGACTCAGTCCGGCCCACAAAACAGCCCCCAACACAAGGAAAAACCGCAGCAAAAAAGGCTTCATTTCCATCCTCCCCATGGGGCAAAGCGGCCCCGAGATGCAAGAAACAAAGCCTTGTGACTGCTGGCCCGGCAGCTGCTACCTTCCCTGCTCCAAAAAGATACCGGCCAAATCTTCCAGAACATCCCGGGGAAGCATGGCGGTGCGGGAAAGGCGCTTGGCGGTGCGGTC
>ENA-UOOR01002673-UOOR01002673.1-fermentation-metagenome-genome-assembly--contig:-NODE-2673-length-17490-cov-6.313450_pt1 | contig 17490 bp, 18 predicted proteins | sample MGYA00245780_ERZ724029 | MGnify/ENA primary metagenome ERZ724029 (study PRJEB28704, sample SAMN03018315) | fermentation metagenome | biome: anthropogenic terrestrial biome; feature: soil; material... | reverse complement strand
TATTATCATTTAATTTCTTTCTCTGTTCGCTGATTATACTTCCATAGCTCAACATATAATTTTCACATCCTATACATTGATATACTGATATCCATTGCTTTCTTTTAAAAAATCCATACCATTACTTCCCACAATAACCGGCTGAACATAATCTAGACGACTAAGAATATCTAGCATAATCGTACCATAAAGACTAAATCTTTCCGGTAGTTTATCAGTTTCAAGAATTCCCACACTTCGGATATACTCCCAAAAATCAGATAAGTCGTATTCAGGTATAATAATTTCTTCACCATTAATTATATAGATGCCATCTTCTTCCCATGATATATGCTTTATTTCGCTTTCACATATTAGTAATTCATTATTCAATTTAATTGTATTTTGTAAATCTTCTTTTAACATATTAAATCCAATAGACTTAGGGTTTTCCCTTATCCATTTCTCCATCTCACTAATTTGCTTAAACTCCGGTATAGTATTTTTATAATTATCAACATAAATATAAATTCTTATTGGAAGATTCTTTAGATGTTTTTCCATTATAGGTTGAACTACATTCCATTCCAATCCACCATTTCCACATCCTAGCCTAGGAAAAGCAATGGATTCTATGCCTAAGACTTCATAGGTTTGCACAAATTTATCTAATCCTTTTTCTATATAATAAATTTCTGATTTTGATCTCCAATGTTTTTTAGTAGGAAATAGCAATACCCACTTATCTTCTTTTTTCCATAATAAGAGATTCCCAATATCAAAATTATTTTCATCACACTCTTTTTGATAAACCTTGAACATTTCCGGATACCTATTTTTAAATTCTAATGCTATCCCTTTCCCCATTACCCCAACAGTATTTACCGTATTTACTAATACTTGTGCAGGGCTATTAAATATATCTCCTTTAATATAAGAAATCACTGGATTTCCTCCTCCAATTACATTTACCCTAAACAAACAATTAAGATTAAACTAGTATTTATATTTTATTATATATTATGTTATGCAAATATTCACTAAGATAATTAATTTTTAAATTTAATTACTATTTATATTTACTATATCAGAACATCCATTCTATGTCTATGGTAATTAGTAAATATTCTACCATAAAATCTATTCCTAATTTCTACAAAATTATAAATCTTATATCCGTTTTTGGTGCCGGAGTCAATCCGCCAATAATTAGGCTTTAACACAAAATTCTAAAATATGCCTATTTATTCATATTCGCAAATCTGCTTATATAACAACCTCGCCCAATAATTAACATCTTTTTCTATTAATTTTTTGTTACCCATCACAATGACAACGCAAATAAAATAAAGTATAATCAAACTGTAATAGTTAAAAAATACACAAATAATTTATAAGGAGGAAGTATAATGGTAGAAATAATTACTCTTATGGAAAACGTTGCAACGGAACATAAAGCATTGGTCCCATTACATGGCCTTTCTGTATTTGTTCGTACTCCGGAAATCAATGTTTTATTCGACTGCGGTTCTGAAGGCACTGCACTTAATAATGCAAGGCTTATGAATGTGCCGGTTGAAACAGCGGACTGTATAGTTTTGAGCCACTCACACTATGATCACAGCGGCGGACTACCTTCATTTATTGAAAAAGGGGTAAAAGGTCCACTCTATACCGGTCGTGCTTTTTTTGAACCCAAATATGCTTATGATGGTGTAAAGTACACTTACTTAGGAGCAGGTTTTGACGAAGAATATCTTGCAGAAAACAAAATAGTTCACAAGGTATGCAGTGATTTTACAAAACTTGCTGACGGCTGCTATTTGTTTGGTGATTTTCCAAGAAAATATGAATTTGAAACAATTCCTAAAAGATTTGTTCGCGGCAATCCACCACATACTATTATTGACGATTTCAAAGATGAAATTTGTCTGGTATTGGAAAGTTCAAAGGGACTAATTGTAGTTGTAGGCTGTTCTCATCCCGGAATTCTAAATATGCTTACTCGAATATCCGAAAAGCTCAACCAACCGATATATGCAGTACTGGGTGGAACTCATCTTGTAGAAGCAGATGATGAAAGAATTAAGATTACTATAGCTAAAATGAAAGAAATGGGGTTGAAAATTCTTGGATTATCTCACTGTTCAGGTCAAACTGCTGAATTTGCAGCACAAGATGATATAGAGGTTAAAAGCTGTCATCTAGGTGTTGGCGACTGCTTTGCAGTTGAGAGCTAGATAACCATGCTGACTTTTGAATCTATTGCTCAGGATTTAGTAGATGCCACCTCCTCACTTCTTTGCGGACGCACAGTAAACATTATGAACCAAGAGGGTATTATCGTTGCCTCCTCTGATAAAAAAAGGATAGGTGATTTTCACCAAGGCGCAGCGGACGTTATTGCAAAAGGAAAAACAGTGCGCATTTATAAAGAAGAGTTAAAAGACTATCCGGGCTCTAAAGAAGGCATAAACATGCCTATGACCGACAATGAAAAAATCATTGGTGTTGTTGGAGTATATGGTAATCCTGACGAAGTAGAAGACACAGCTAATCTGCTTAGAGTTTATGTAGAGCTTTATTTTAAGCAAATTGCCCACACAGTCAAGCAGGAAGTTGAAGAAGAAATTCGGGGGGATATTTTGAAGCTTCTGCTATCAGGAGAAAAAATAGAACTTAGCAGTGTTTCAAAACTGAGCAGCGTAATTATGCTTGACTCAAACCTCCCCCTAACTTGTATTATAATAAAACCCTGCAACAAAAAAGACAAAGTTGCCCGCGCTCTTTCATTTAAAGAACTGCAAAGTTGTCTTGTGAGCTCGGAACTAATGCTCTCCAGCAAAGATGTATATGGCGTATTGAATGAAAGTTTTGTAATATTAAAGACATTTGATGAAAATGAGGAAGTTGAATCATGGCTAAAACAAACACTCTATTTTATAGAGTCAATCTTTGATAAAAAATATTCAGTAGTTCTCAGCGGAAATTGTGATAGCTATGCAAAACTTGCCAGTTCATACAATGGAGCGCTTGAAATTAATAAAAATAATGTTTCCGGAGTTTATTATCTTAACTCATATGAAGGTATGATTCGTTATTTTACCCAAAGTTATATTAGCAAAGAGTCTTTAGGTGAAGATTTTATCCAGAATATCTATAATGTTTTGGAAAAAGAACTAGGTAATAAAGCCTTTAAAGAAGCATTAAGAACTTTGGAAGTATATTACAAAAACGATAGAAGTGTGAGCAAATCGGCAGACCAATTGTTTATCCATAAAAACACTCTGCTTTACAGAATCAACAAAGTATACTCGGTTCTTGGATTAGAATCAGAAAATGATTTTATTAGAGAGTATTTTTTACGTTTGCTTTTGGCTTATAACGATAAAATATATAATATGAACACGAAAGGGTGAATTTAATGTCTACAACATATTTATTTGTAGTTATTATACTTGCTATAATTGCAATGATCATTGCAATTACAAAACTAAAAGCCCATCCATTTTTAGCTTTATTGATAGTATCAATTGCCTTGGGTCTTGCAACAGGCATGAATCCAAAAGAAATTATGACTCATGTTGAAAGCGGTTTTGGAAATATTTTAGGCAGTGTTGGTATCATTGTTCTTACAGGAGGAATTATTGGTGTAATGCTTGAAAAAACAGGCGCTGCCCTTGTAATTGCAAATACCATTTTAGGTGCAGTTGGTGAAAAGCGTTCTGTTCTTGCAATGGCTCTTACAGGTTATGTTGCCGGTATTCCTCTGTTTTGTAACTCCGGCTATGTAGTGCTTGCTCCAATCGCAAGACCAATGGCCAAGAAATCTAATGTATCATTGGCAGTAATGGCTACAGCACTTAGTGCCGGATTATTTACAACACACTGTTTTACTCCGTTGCATCCGGGCACACTTGCAATTGCCAACGGGCTAAATGCAAACTTCGGCGTGCTGCTTGGCTTAGGTTTGATTGTTGCTATTCCCGGCACTATTGCGGGCGTAATCTATGCAAAAAAAATATCATCTAAAATTGACATCCCCCCAAATCCGGAGTTTACTGAAGAAGAACTAATCGCAAAATACGGAAAATTGCCCGGAAAACTGCATTCTTTCTCTCCAATACTAATTATTGTACTGTTAATAGCACTTCAAGCTATTGCCAGTCTTGAAAGCGCACCATTTGGAACAGGAGCAGTAAAATTTTTCCTTGATTTGGTAGGCAATCCAAGCATTGCCCTTATTATAGGTATGTTTGTCTCAATGACCCTTGTTGCAAAAAGCGATAGAGCAAATTTAACAAAATATATTGGCGAAGGAATTAACAGCTCTGCAGGAATGCTTGCAATAATTGGCGCAGGCGGATCTTTTGGTGCGATTCTTCAAGCGCTTCCATTAGCAGAATCCATTGGCGGTAATTTCCTAAGTCCGGCTCTGGGTGTTATCTTACCATTTATAATCGCTGCATTTTTCAAAACAGCCATGGGTGCTACTACTGTAGTACAAGTATTGGCGACCAGCATGACTTTACCAATGCTTGACGTTCTAGGTCTTGGCTCCCCAATGGGAAGAGTATTGGCAGCATTAGCAATTGCAGCAGGTTCAATGGTGGTTTCCCATGCAAATGATGCTTATTTCTGGATTGTTGCAGAATTTTCCGATATGAATACTAAACAAGCATATAAAGCACAAACCGGTATGACGTTAGCTATAGGTCTGGTTTCTATTATCTTCATCTATCTGCTATCACTTATCTTAATATAAACAAAGAAAGGAAAACAAATGAGAAAATGTGTTGTTGTATCTGATTCATTTAAGGGTACATTATCATCTATGGAAATTTGCAGTATTGCTGCTAAAAGCATACACAAATTTTTTCCCGAATGCCAAGTGGTAAATATTCCTGTAGCAGACGGAGGAGAAGGTACCGTTGACAGCTTTCTCAACATTATGGAAGTCGGAAAAAAAATAGAAATAGAAACTCAAAATCCTTTTGGAAAAAGCATAAATGCTTACTACGCTTTGATTGAAAATACAGCCATTATAGAGATGTCATCAGCGGCAGGACTTCCTTTAGCAGAGGGACAGCTTGATCCTTGCAGGGCATCTACATATGGTGTCGGAATACTGATTAAAGACGCAATCATAAAGGGTGCAAATAAAATTATTATAGGTCTTGGCGGCAGCGCCACCAATGATGGCGGCTGTGGCTGCGCAGCTGCATTAGGAGTTGTATTTAAAGATAAAGAAGGTAACAGTTTTATCCCTACCGGAGGCAGTTTAGATAAAATTCAATACATTGATACATCAGCAGCAAATGAACTTTTAAGAAACATTTCCATAACTGCTATGTGTGATATTGATAACCCTCTTTATGGAAAAACCGGTGCTGCTTATATTTTTGCTCCTCAAAAAGGCGCAAGTGATAAAATGGTTGAATTCTTAGATTACCAATTGATAGCTCTTGATAAAGCTATAAAGGAAAATCTAAATAAAAATGTAGCCCAGATTCCCGGTAGCGGTGCTGCTGGAGGTATGGGTGCAGGAGTTGTAGCTTTTTTAAATGGTACGTTGGAACCTGGCATTGACATTATGCTTGATACAGTAGATTTTGATAGCCGCATAAAAGATGCTGATCTTATCATTACGGGAGAAGGCAGACTGGATTCACAAAGCCTTAGAGGAAAAGTCATTAGCGGTGTTGCCTCAAGGGGAAAAATCCAAGATATTCCTGTAATTGCAATAGTAGGTGCCGTAGAAGAGGATGCTTACCCAATTTATGACATGGGAGTAACTAGTATATTCAGCATCAATAGAAAGCCTATTCCATTCTCAGAAGCACGATATAACAGCGAAAGCTTTTATAGAGCTACAATAGAAGATATTTTACGGTTGATAAAAAGAATAAACTAAAATTTTAAAAATGCATCCCTTCCATAAAAAACTATGAAAGGGATGCTTAGTTTAGTTCAATATATAGGTATTCTAAATTTCTACAAAATTATAAATCTTATATCCGTTTTTGGTGCCAAGGTATACAAAACCCCACCGGATAGCACATCCAGTGGGGTTATAAAAATTATTTATACGTTTATTTGTTGTTTTCTATTATCTATTTACAGATCGCGCCATCCTTAAATAAGTATGACGAATACCTCTGATAGCCGTGCTGTATGTTTTGATATTTTCAGGCAGTGCCATACCCAGATAACCTGAGTCTCCAATATGATGAATATCAGTTCCTGCCATTTTACACATCAAAGCAATCTCCCTAATCGTATCTGGGTCCGCTCCTTCTTGTGAAGTTCCTATAGAAGTCAATGTTGCTACGCCGAGTTTATGTGCATAAGCAATAAGTTCTTTAGCAATATCAAGAGTTATCCCAGGTACAGTGCCGGGGGCAGGAATAAGGATTATATCAGCGCCTGACTCTACGAATTCTTCAATATCTTTTTTGCTTATAATACTATCTCCTGATTCAGAGAGGACACTTGCAGCATGCATTTTTCCCGCACAAAGAACTATGTCATCACCAACAACAGCACTAATTTCTTTTAAAGCTTTAGCAATCTGTGCATTCCCAACGCCTATTCCCGGATTACCGGTTATAAGTATAAACTTTATACCCAAATCCCTTGCTTTTATTGCGTTTTCTGCAGTAGCTTTTCTACCTTCATTGAATTTTAATTCGGGTAATTCAAGTCCAAGGCTTTCAGATACAGGTTCTAAGTTAATTCCCAGCGGTCTACCTACAAGACGTTTAAGTTCTTCAACTGCTTCCGGACCCTGTTCTATGGGAATGCCTTTAATTACAGGATTATTTACATCAAGCATATTTAATAATATAATATCTGCACCCATCGCGGAAGCTAATTCTGCATCAGAAATTTCGTAAAGCATCGGGTTAAGATGAGGAATAATTTCACTCATTAGAACCCTTCCTTCACTCGCAACTATAGAATCAAGTAGATCCCTTTTATTTATTGTTCTAAAATCTGAAGCCGCCAAGTCTAAAAACCTTTTCATATTTTATCACTCCTCTCAGATATTTGTCTAACGTTTATACCCTAATTGTTAATAACTAATCTAATTTTCTTATTTCATTTTCGGTGAAACCAATGTCCAATAAGCTTTAAACTAATCAATATATCTTAGACTATCAAAGTCGTCTATAGGCCACATTGGTCTATAAATGCGTTTAAAAGGAATTTTTTCCGATCTTTGTATTGTCGGTCCGTCAGTCAACGCCATAATATGATATGAAGTCTCCGGTACCAAATACGTATCAAGATATCCCATTTTAACGACTACTATATCATAGTTATGAAATTCTAATCCGGCTTTATGAAATTGATCCATATTACCATATTGTATATTCCTATTTAGAATTATTACGTCAATAAAAGTACTATCAACATTTACCGTATACGCTTTACCCACAACATGTGAAACACCTAATCCATACATTTCTTCACCTATTTGTTTTAGCGTTCCTTCAATATGAACCGGAGCTGACAATTCATCCTCTCCTACACCTAAATCAATGGAAATATGATCTCCTATCTTGTATGAATTCATTTGACTATGTGTCTGAGGATCATTAATTCCCGCAATAAGCACCTTTTTCCCACATAGATTTGATTTCAATAATTCTCTTAGAATAACTGTATTTTGACCGGCTCCACCTGCCCCGCAGTTATCTCCCGAATCAGTAATAACTGCTGTTTTCCCTACAAAACTAATCGCTTTTTTTATGGATTCACTAGGTTCATCAAAATTTCCGCTAAATTTAAATTCCTTCCTATGTTCCCAAGCATATGCTGAAATCTCGTCTGCGACTTTTTCACAATATTGAATATCCTGTGGTGTATTCGGTACAACAACCACTGCTGCCCCTAATTTATCATCATCATGGCGAATATATCCAATATGGTAAGAATCCGAAAATACTCTAGGGTCTTTTTCAGCTTCATCTAACATTGTATTTATGGTCAACATAGGTTCTTTCGCCGAAACACTTCTCTCACCCCCGACCATTATTGGCAATTTCCGAATAATAGGTTTCATTTCCCTCCTATTTTCTAAAAGATTAATAAACTTTTTGGCAACCAATCTCTCCGTATCTACCTGATCTGAATGTGGCGATTCTCTATAACAACGAACCAAATTGACATTGTTCGTTAATTCTTCGGTTATATTTCCATGGGGATCCATTACTACAGCAATTGGCATAAATTGTCCTACAATTTCACGGATTTTCTTAATAAGATAATGCTCTCCGGAAACTTCATCAAGATTCTTTATTCCGCTTGCCCCATGAAGTTGAAGATATATTCCATCTATTTCATTAATATTATCCCTAATTGTATTTATAATTTTATTTGCAATAAAATCAAAAGCTTCATGCTTAATCATTCCGCTTGGATGAAGACTTGCAAAAATAGCAGGAACTAATTCAATATTTTTTTCCTCGAAAATATCTTTAATATGCATTGCTTTTATGCAATCATCTCCATACAATAGCAAAAATGCATCTAAATCTGCAACATGGGAAATATGTTCATTACATTCCGACGTAATATGTGCTACTAATACTTTCATATTTATTTGCATGATATTTATAGAATCTAAATATCATAATCTCCTTTCTTTTGGATTTGTGTCTTATAAGCTTAGCTCAGCCCTATCTCACCTGTCTTTCAGACCTGTCTGTGAACCCAAATAGCATTGATAAAATAAAACTAACTAAAAATGCTGCAACACAAGCAATAATTCCGGGAACAAGACTTGAACCGTCTCCACCTGCACATACCGTGAAAAACAAAATATTGCCTGTTCCTATGGTATATGCTTTTACATTCAATATAGAAGCAATGATGCCACCTACAAAACCTCCGGTGAACAACCATATCATAGCTTTTTTAAAACGGAAAATACATCCGAAGATAGTTGGCTCACTAACTCCCCCCAAAATTAACGTAATCGCACTAGATGTATTCATTGCTCTTTCTTCCTTTTTAGAACGAATAGCAAAGGCAACAGCTACCCCTATCAAAGCATATGTGGCAACAATTGCACTCAACCAAAATAGGTCATCATACCCTTGAGTTGCAAACTGATTCAATATAATTGGGATTAAAGCCTTATCCATTCCTAAGCCAACAAGTACATACCATAATCCGCCAATTAACCCTACTGCCAATGGACCAACTGTTGAAACAAGCCATTTTGCAACGATAGCTATTAGAATACCGCAATAGCTTCCAATAGGTCCTAATAAACATAGTGTTATAGGAAGCATAATAAGAACTGTGCATACTGGAACAACAGCTGTTTTAACAGACTTTGGACATACTTTATCTACATATTTATAAACATAAGATAAAACCCAAACCATTAAAATACTAGGTAATAATTGATTAGGATAATTGACTAAGGTCATCGGAATGCCAAAAACGGTAAATTTGGTACCTTCTGCAACCATTCCAACCAATGTTGGATGAACCAATACGGAACTTAAAAACAAAGCAATCGAAATGCTTGTATTGAATTTTTTTGCAGCTGTCCAAGCGACAAAAACAGGAAAATAATAAAACCCGGCATCTCCTACAAAATTTAATAAAGTTAAAACGTCACTTTCTGCCGAAAAAAAGTTCAATAAATTCGGTCCCAAAATTGTAGCGAACATTTTGATAATTCCTGCACCAACAAAAATCGGATAAATAGGAAATACACATTCCGAAATCGTGCCGATAATAACTTCATTTAAAAGATACTTGAATGAGAATCTTTTCTTTTTTTGTGAATCAGATTGAGTATCTTCTTCGATTGCATCTTCTCTTTTAAACCCCTCAAGTTCACAAATTGTTTCATATACATCTTCAACTTCTTGTCCAATTATAATCTGTAACTGATCACCAACCCATTGGCATCCAATTATACCAGATATCTTTTCAATTCCATTGCTATCTACTAATCCTTTATCCTTTAAATTAAATCTCAATCTAGTTACACAATGTGTGAAAAAGCTGACGTTATCTTTACCTCCAATACCTTTGACTATTTCAGAGGACATCATTGAATAATCTTTCTTTTTCATATCTATTCTTGATGATATTTACAAGACTAAATATCATGCACTCCTTTCATTTTAATTTGTGATTTAATCCTGATTATATGCAAACGATGTCGCGCGCATTACATCGTATTTGCCAAAATAAAAACCCTAACCCTCTAGGTAACAATCTTCATGTATACACAATTTATTAACATGTATAAACAAATATAGTAATTCTTCATCATTTAATTTAAAATCCAGCGTCTTGCTCAAATAATCACGAATTCTTATCGTACAATCATATATATCAGTATCTGCATATTTACTCTTTATCATTTTATATATTTCTTCATTATCACTCTTCATCTGTTCATTTGTTCTTGAAAATAAATAATGCAAATGTGATACAAATCTAAAATAGCTAAATGACGATCTATCTATCTTGATATTAAGTTCATCTTCAATAAGCTTAGTACAATCATCAACAATCTTTTCTTCATTCTTATCATCAATAGGATTGTTTGTTGTTCCGTAGTTTACCAAATGTAATGTAATCCCGACTACTTCCTCACTTGGAAGTTCAACATTCAATTTGTCTGAAATCAGCTTAACAGCTTCCTTACCGATTTCTATCTCCATTGGATACAAGTGCTTTATTTCATATATCAATGGCAATTTAATGCTAATATTGTTTTGCTTTCTTTGTATTGCAGAATTGATGTGATCAGCCAACGATAAGACAACGTTAGACTTATAGCTTGTATTAAGTTTGATATTTGCCATATCAATAATCTTGCTTGACACCTCTAACACATCTTCAGGCAATGATGCAATTACATCTAAATAGTTCTTATTAACATTATAAAATGTCCTTTCTATCTTAGATAAGGGAACTTCTTCATTAACTTTTAAAAACCCAATCCCCTTTCCAAAGACTACCACCTGCACATTATTACTATCTTTGCAAAGGGAAACGTTATTGTTTATGTTACGAATGATTCTCATAAACTTTTCCCTCCATTTTTATTTTTTTCTAGTTTAATTATTACATCATTTAAACTTATCCTCTGATTTATCTTCAATATATTTAAACTATACTCATCACCATTGGTTAAAATGATGGGCGTCATTAGATCAATTTTTTTTGAATTCATAAATTCCAAATTAACTTCTACTAATTTTGTACCTCGCTTCACCTTATCACCGGTTTTAACAAAAACATTGAATCCCTCACCGTTCAAATTAACTGTATCAAGCCCAATATGAATTAACAATTCGCCTCCGTTTTTTGTTTTTAATCCAATTGCATGTTTTGTTTTCGCTAACATTACCACTTCTGCATCACAAGGCGAATATATTTTGCCATCTGATAATAAAAAAGCAACACCATCTCCTAATAATTTATTAGCAAATAATTTATCATTAACACTTGTAATAGAAATAACTTCCCCATTTGCTATTGAATATAATTCTTCATTTTTCTTTTTAAAAAAATTAAGCAATTTCTATCACCCCTTATTAGAAAAGCATCTACGTAAAGTTCTTTTATTATCCTAATCAAAGCAGAACTTTCCTATTCGTTATATTCTTAGAAATAAGAAAACTCTTCGAAAGATTGACTATATAATCAGCAACTACTAATTATAAGGTCAAGCCTCCGAAGAGTAACAATCCTTACTTATCTATTTACACTATATATAGAATATCACAATAAACAAAAAAATACAATAATTTGAAATAATTTTAACAATTTTTTATAAGGATTCCTGCCAAACTATTTCATTTTTCCCTTTAGCTTTAGTAGCCTTATCTAATACTGCTCCATGCTCTCCTTCTATTATGATTTCCACATCATAATAATCATACAATTCACCATAGTATTCTTCTGTTGGAGCCTCTAGCTCTTCCCCTGCAGTATATCCTCCCAACACCTTCACAAAATCTACTCCCAATTCTCTTAATCTTTCATCTGATGAGCTTACATCAAGTGGCGCTATGTAAAACATAATCTTGTTTTTTTCAACGATTATTTCAGCATCATCTACTTCCACATTACTTTCAAGGATTTGAGCACTGCCACCTAATGCTTCTTCGGATATTTCCGGTCTGGATGTGCAACCTGCCAATGATACCAATGCTAATGTAACACATAATATATATAATATTTTTTTCATAAATAGTACACTCCCTTGTATTTATTATAACAAAGGAGTGTAGTTTAATCCATTGACTATTTTTGGGAAAATAAATTCCTTCCTTTTAATGTGTATGAGATTTCATAATCAGGCTATGCAATAAACATTGGTAAGCCTTCAATCCATCCAAGAACGAAAGCAAGCAAAAATAATATCAACATAACAGTTGTTGTCTTTTTTCCCTTTCTTACAAGGTAAAAACACGATAAAGCCAAACCCAATGGTAAAAGATTTGGTGCTATACTATCCAATATCTCCTGTATTGAAAGTGTTTGATAGTTTCCTAAGTCTAAAGTAATACTTGTAGAAAAATTGATCATGGATGAAATCATACTGCCTACAACAGTTGCACCAAGTAATTTTGCAGCAGTACTAAAAGTATCTAGCATGCCACCTTCAGTGGCTGATTCCATAAATTTCATTCCTTGCATATAACCTATTTCTAAACCTTTATAGCGAACATACCACCCGGGAATATTGTGTATAAGCAAAAACAATATAGGTCCCAGAATACTACCCCTCATTGAAAAAGATAATCCTACTCCTAGCCCTATAGTACGCAATGTTCCCCAGAAAACTGAATCCCCAATTCCGGATAATGGACCCATCAAAGCAGTTTTTACTGAATTAATTGATCCAGTATCAAACTCTTCATTTTCTGCCGCTTCCTCTTCCATAGCAACTGAAATGCCTTGAACAAACGTAGTCATTTGTGGCGTGATATTATAGAAAGTAATATGCCTTTTTAAAGCTTCTTTAAAACCATCATTATCATCTTTATAAATTCTCCTTAAATGAGGAATCATACTAAAACCAAATCCAATTCCTTGTTGACGTTCGTAATTAAAACAGCCCTGAACTCCACATGAACGCCAAAATCCACTCATAAATTCTTTTTTACTCATGTTACCTAAACATTTGCCTTTTTTTTCTTGAATATCATTGCTATTTGTCATCTTAACATCCCCCTAATCCAAAGTTCTTTTTTGAGAGAAAAAATAATAAACCGATGCAATAATTAGCCCCATAGCTGCTATTCCTAAAGAATCCATTTTTAAATAAGCGGATAATAAAAACCCTAAGAACAAAAATGGAGTACTTTCTTTATCCATAATATAATTCATTAAAAGTGCTATTCCTAGCGCTGGCAACAAAGTTGATGCTTTGTTTAATCCATCTAGTATCACATCCGGAATGATCCTTATCAATGCTTCTACCGGTCCTTGCCCAAAGTATGTAGCTAATAGCATAGGAACAAAAAATACTATAGCAAATACTAATACCCCTAACCAAAAATACTTTTCTATTGCTTTATAATCCCCTCTATCTGCTGCCCTATCACAACGTGGATTGAAAATATTGTTAATAATCCTTGGAATTATACCGGTGGGTTGAAACAATAAAGCAATAGGCATTGATAGTGCTATGGCTGAATCGGCATCCAAGCCTGAACTAATAGCAAAAAAAACTGCTAAAATTGTTCCTGCCGAGGAATTCGGTAAAGAAGTAACCCCAATCCCCACAAATCCCATAAAGATCAGTTGTAGCGTTGCCCCCATAATTATTCCTGTTTTCATATCTCCCATAATTAAACCTACTAATGCACCTTCGACAATTGGAGTATTTAATAGGTTTTGTCCAAAAATTCTTCCGTCAATTACTCCCAACACATGCACTAATGACACCAGAATACATTTAACTAGAAACATAAAATCCACTCTCCTCTCTTTAATCATTTATTTTTGTTATATATTTCATGAACTTCCTTTAAATATATTTTTTGTTCATTAGGTATAGATTGAAGAAAAACATTTTTGCCATAAGCCTCCATTTTATCTAATTCATCTAAATCTTCCTGAGTTAGAAATACTTGATTTGTGATTGAAACCCTGCCTTCTTCATAATGAATACCGCCAATATTAACGTCTGCAACTTCTGGGCTATTTTCGCAAACTTTTCTACCATCTTTACAATTCCCTACTATTATAAGAATCTTTCTCTTTTTATTAGATGGACTATTTATATAATCAATTCCATCTTTCAAAGTAAGAATTTCAAATCTAACACCTGCGGGTTTCCCAAGTTTTAAGCTCATCTTAGTCATTGAATCTGTTGCTGCTTTATCATTTATCACTACCATAGTATCTGCTTCTGTAGACCTTACCCAGTATGTAGCCACTTGACCATGAACTAACCTTTGATCAATTCTTAAAAGTTTTATCATTTCATTCCTCCTTACAATCTAAAGCAAGTATTTTCAATTCGTCATTTATAAATTGTATAGTGTCTTTGCTTAGAGCTATAGATCTTCTTATTGATTCTTCTGCTTGTTCCATGGGATCCATCATTATCTCAAGCAATAACCCTAAATTGATCCCGGACACAATATATAAATTTTTATAATCTTTTAGAAAAGAAACTGCTGTCTTAGTAGTACTACCTGCAGGTATGTCTGTTAATAATATGATGGTATCATCTTCAGAGAATTTGCTTATTTTTTCTTGGATTTTTTTTGATAGTGTTGTTGGAGAATCTTTAGCTTCCATTACTATTGTCTCAAGTCCATTTTCTTTCCCACAAATTATTTCAAATGCTGATTGGAAACCTTCACTTAATCTTCCATGAGTTAGGATTATTACTTTTTTCATTGCTACCTCCATATATTTATTGAATTATTAAATGTAAAAGATTCCTTTATTAATGCAAACTTCTCCGTTTATTATTTATCTGTTTTAGTTTGAACCAATTTCGAAGCCTTATGATTATAGATAGTTATAGCTCTTATATTTAAGTCAGAACAAATTCTACTGGGAATAACTTGAACCGGGATTACAAACAGCATAGGTTTTAAAACATCATCTACATTGATTTCTGCGCTCAATACATCGTTTCCACGAATTCTTTTGTCCGTAATCATATAAACTTTATCTGTTAAAAGTTTCATAGCTTCAAAAACTTTATTAGCAAGTCCGCTAGACTCTAAATCTAAATCCATTATGAAAACTACATGATCCTTTTTCACTTCATATGAAGGGCCGTGGAGAAACTCTTCAGTTTCATAACCATTTGTCGGAATTCCTGTTGTTTCGGAAAACTTCAAGCAAGCTTCTTGAACTAATCCAAATCCAGCCCCTATACCGGCAAACATAATTCTATTGGCATTTTGTATAGCTTCAATATTATTTTCATAAAATTCTTCACTTTTCTCTCGCATTTTTGGCATATATTCAATAATCTGTTCCAACTCTGCAACAGCACTATCATATTTTTCTTGGTCAATTAGATTTAATTTAAGTGCTGCTTCAATTGAAAATAACGAAAAATAAAGAAAAGATGTCGGAAACCCCTTGCTTACAAAACTATCTCCTTCACCATTATAGGAACCATATTCAAAGGAATCTTTAACATAATTACTTATGGGGCTATTTGGCATCATTGAAATTGCAGACACATCATTCCCCTGTTTTTGAGCTCTTTTGACTGCATCAATAGTGTTTGTACTTCTTCCACTTTGAGAAATACATAAGATTAGATAATCATCATAAAATTTATAATCGTAATACGCATATGTTCTTGGCGTTTGTACCTTTACTGGTACATTTAAATATTTTTCTAAAACCGGTTTTGAAGATAAACCAATGTTAAAGGATGTACCTGATCCTACAATCAAAATTCCCCTATATTTTTTTGATGTATATTTCTTTACCAGATCCTTAGTTATTTCTTTTCTGTTTTTTACCATGTTCTTGCATATTTCTGGAGCATCTTTTACATAATCAATCATCCACTTCATAATAAACCTCCCCCTTAAATTACTATTTAAATATATGAAAACGCTATGATGATGCTAAAAATTTTTTATTCCTAGATTTAAATTTCATACTGATTATGCTATATCTTCTATCATCAGTATTTTATTCACTACTTTTTTGTGCTTGTAATTTGGCTTTGAGCCTGTAATCATCTCTGAAAGTCTATTTTCCGGTATGCCATACTCTTTGCAAAAATCCGCTTGTGTCATATTCAAGTCTATCAGCCTTTTCTTTACCTTCATTCCCCAAGGTGTCAGTCTCTGTTTCATCCAACTCACCCCCTATGATTACTTAATATTTTTAAAATTGGAAATTTGCACAACTATATATTCAGTTATATAGATAGTTGTGATAAAATTAAGTCGTGGTAATTAGCTGTTAATTACCTCGTTAAATACATTATAGTACAGTTGTACTATAATTGCAAGCATTAAATGTTATATTTGTACGATTTTTGACGAAGGGAGGTTTACGTATGTCTTTTGATGGCTTTTCAGAAAGACTTAGAAATGTCTTAGATGAAGGGAAATACACGCAGAAAGAAGCAGCAGAAAAGATTAATATATCAGAACATTCATTTACAAAGTATTTAAATGGAAGAATACCTCAAGCGAAAATATTGTATAAAATCGCCCTTTTGTACGATAAAACTATGGAATGGTTCCTAACAGGAAAAGACCCCATGACCTCTACATGTGAATTTTATGATAATTTAACAGAAGAGGAAAAAGAAGAACTCAATTTGTTCATTGATTTTTTAAGGCATAAAAGAAGTATAAATTCACAAGATACAAATGATGATGCTAAGATATTTTCATTAGCTAATGAAACTAGTGATATTTCAACCGTTGAAAAAGAACTGGTTACATATATTCCAGTTATAGGAGACATAGCCACAGGAATCTCAATTGAAAGTATTGAAGCATATAAAGGGGATATATCCAATTCATTTATCATTAGGGCAAGAGGAGAAAATATGATAGATGCAGACATAGAAGATGGTGATTTAGTCATTTTTAAGGTGCAGCCAATGGTGGAAAACGGAGAGATAGCTTTGGTTAATGTAAATGGAAAAGCAACAATTAAATACATTTATTTTAACGGCGAAGAATGTGAACTCCGTTCAGCTAATCCGGAATATCCGCCAATGAAATATCCAATGGATGAAGTAAACATCATTGGAAAATTCGTTGAAGTTCTAGAGCATAAGTAATGCTTTTATTTTTAACTCACAAAGTGGAATTAATTCCACTTTTTATTTTGATTTTTCTTTGTTCTTCTAGCAGTAACACGTGAAAACTTTTATGATGAATTAAAACGCTATATTAAGCTAAAAAACATCCCTTCCATAGAAACTATGGAAGGGATATTGTGGTTTAGTTCAATTTTGCTATTGAGTTGGATAATTCTATTATGCTATTTGTCAATTCATTTAATTTTCCTTCT
>ENA-UOOR01002671-UOOR01002671.1-fermentation-metagenome-genome-assembly--contig:-NODE-2671-length-17500-cov-5.473431_pt1 | contig 17500 bp, 16 predicted proteins | sample MGYA00245780_ERZ724029 | MGnify/ENA primary metagenome ERZ724029 (study PRJEB28704, sample SAMN03018315) | fermentation metagenome | biome: anthropogenic terrestrial biome; feature: soil; material... | reverse complement strand
AGGTTTTCTTTTGTCAAGTCCTGTTTAGGGCTTGACTTTTTATTTGCAGGCTTCCGATGCTGATTTGTTCTTCCGGGCGGGAAAGCAAAACCAGCTTACTCCTTGCTTTTCAGCGCCAGCTGCTTTTCGATCCGCCTTGCCAGATAGAGCCTGCCCTTGGGCGTGAAGAGCATGTAAACGCCGCCATGCCCGTTGCGGGTGTACTCCTTGAGCTCGGCAAAACCGCTGGTGACCATAAAGGCATAGGGCATCAGCGATTTTTTCGGGGGACGGTAGGCTAATCCCATATCCACCAGCAGATAAGTGAACAGCTTTTCCGGCAGCTTCAGTTCCTTTGCCGTTTGCCGGATGCCGCTCAGAACGCCGGTATCCACAAGCGCGTCAAAGTAGGCCGCTTTCGGCGTCATCTCGGCAACAGCAGTCTGCATCTGCTTCAGCTCATGATACAGCCGGGAGGCGTTGCTGGGATTGGCAATGAGCTGATCAAGTGTCTGCGGCGTGATGTAAGCTCCGGTCTTTCTGAGTGTCGGGAGGATATCCTCCACTACCCATGCCTCAAATTTCTCTGCCGCTGGCAGCTTGGAGCGAAAGATGAGACGATAAATATCAGGCTCTGGAATAAATAAAAGCGTGAGATTTTTGTGAGGATTCTGAGGATGTGGTATGTCACGTTTCGTTACACACCGGCAGTGGTCGGCAAGCGCTTTTCTCGGATTCGAGTAGCCGAGCGCCGACGCTGCGTCGCTGCCACAGAACAGAATGCGTCCATCCTCATCCACGATGGTTCTGACCGCTCCAAATTCGGTGCTTTCAAATACCTCTATCTCCATGTTCATCCCTCTTTTCAATAAAATTAAGGCAGGGCCGTTTCCGGCTCTGCCTGATTTCAGGTTAAGCCCCGATTAAAGGGCTGATTCCATATTATTACGTTTCAGGTTATCCTGAACGCTTCCGATACTCTTAGTCGCTTCGTCTCAGAAAGTAAGCTGTACCATCTGTTCCCATAGCAGAATAAAGCGCTCGTCTATCACCATATTGTCGTGATAGTGCCCGAAGAGCCAGTAATCAAACATGCATTTCTCCTTGACCATCTCCAGAAATCCGGTCAGGCGATCCGGCCGGTAGCGGGGGCTGAGCCGTGTGATGATGCTATCGGGAGCGCAATGAGTAAGAATGCAGTCCACTTTCCATTCGGCTTTGCTGAGGCTGCGGAGCGCCGTCTCATATTCTGATTCATTGGGCATTTCCTCCCGCCACCAGGAAACATGGTTGATGCGGTACGGCGCTTTGCTGATATCCAGCAGGTGCTTTTTCCAGCGGAACTCGGGATCATCCGGTTCCAGAATGCCGGAGCGGATATCATGGGACATTCCTCCGCCCATTGTGAAAAAGGTGATTCCGTCTATTTCAAAGACCTGACCGCGCATCAGGTGCAGGATATGCTCCCTTACCTGATGGACGCAGCCGCCATGCCATTGACTCACCGGATATCGGTTCAGAAGGTCAAAGTTTTCGTGATTCCCGTCGATGAACAGTGTTGTAAACGGTCTTTCCTCCAGCCAGTCCAGTTGGTCATTGGACTCTTTCGTCTCATCCCATATGCCGAAATCGCCGCAGACAATGACATAGTCCTCTCGGCTCATCGTTTCAGAGGCGGGAAAATATTCGCGGTCGAACCGCTGGAAGCCTCCGTGGGTATCACCGGTAATAGTTATCATGGCGCTCACACCTCCTGGATCATCTGCTCAATCTCCGTCCCATCCTTGAAGCAGACGAGCAGTCTGTCTTTCGCCAGTACCTTTATGAAGCTGATGAGCTGGCGTACCGATAAATCGTCAAAGGTGCTGATACCCGTGTCGACCGTTTCCGCTTCGGCGGTTAGCTGTTCAATGCGATGGTCGGCGTCGGCGTTATTTTGCTGTGCTTTTTCAAGCTCCGTGCGCTTGGCGATCAGTGAGGAAATCTCCATGCTGATTTTGTGCATTTCTTCGTCATAGAGGGTGCTTTCCGCGCCCACACCGGCGGCAAGCTGGAGGACGTTTAGCTGTCGTGCCCTCAGCTCCTTCAGTATGCTGTCGATGGCGGGGATGCTCAGCTCCCCGTCAGGCCGTGAAAAGGATGCCGTGATACTGTCGGTCAGGAGTTCCATCACGGTTTTTTGGCTGAACATTTCGTTCATGGCGGCTACCACAGCGGCGTGGATATCGGTTTCGATCAGCGTGGGAGAGTCTTTGCAGACCGCCTTGCCATGCTCCAGCCGGCTGATGCACCGCCATACGATTTTTTTGCCCTCCGGCCGGGTCCAGGTGACGCGGCGGAATGGTGCACCGCAGTTGCCGCAGATGAGGAGTTCCGACAGTGCGTATTTCCCGCTGTATTTTGCCAGCTCGGTCTTGGCTTTCGAGGATACCTTTCTTAAGCTGGCGCGCCGCGCGAGTTCCTCCTGCACACGCTGGAAGGTCACGCGGTCGATAATGGCGGGATGGCAGTCGTGGACATAGTATTGGGGCAGCTCGCCGGTGTTCTTTTTCGCCTGGTGGGTGAAAAGGTCTGCGATATAGGTTTTTTGGAGAAGCGCGTCACCTATGTATTTTTCATTCTTGAGCATATTGCGGATTACGTGGTCGTTCCATTGTTCCTTGCCATGGAGGGTTTTGAAACCGTCCGCTTTCAAGTCTCGGATGATTTGCGCCACGCTTTGCCCGAGCAGGTACCGTGCAAAAATCCTGCGGACGATTTCCGCTTCGTCGGGATCGATTTCAGGCAAGCCATCCTCACCCTTACGGTAGCCGAGGAACCCCGCATAGTGATAATACACCTTACCGTCCTTGAAGTTTTTCCGGTGGCCCCATCTCACGTTGCCGCTCAGGGACTCGCTTTCAGCCTGAGCCTGACTCATCATAAAGGTGAGGATCATTTCGTTGTCCATGTATAGGGTATTGACGTTTTCCTTTTCAAAGTAGACCCCCACGCCCATGCGCTTGAGCTTTCTGACGTAGTCCAGACCATCCAGCGTATTGCGGCAGAAGCGGGATACCGATTTTGTAATGATAAGGTCAACCTTGCCTTTTTCACAGGCGCGGATCATCCGGTTAAAATCCTTACGCTTTTTTGTGGACGTTCCGGTTTTGCCCTCGTCGGCGAACATATCCACCATGGACCATCCCGCCTGAGACTTTATTTTCTCGGTGTAGTATTCGATCTGCGCCTTGTAGCTGTCAAGCTGTTCTTTCGAGTCGGTGGAGACGCGGCAGTAAGGCGCTACGCGCAGGTGCTTTTTTCGGAAGTCCTTTTCGGTCACCTGCGGATCGGCTGGGATGACCGTTACTTTTTTCTGAGCAGTTGCAGGCATTTTCAGTTCTCCTTTCCAGCGTCCGTATCATAATTTCCGTTTACCAGCCGCAGGCTGAGCGTTCCGCCGCTTTCAAATGCGATTCCGCTGATGGCGGTTTTCAGCAGTGCGCCGCAGGTCGTTTCGTCAACCGGACGGCTGACGAGCCACGCCTGTAATCTCTGTATCCTGCGATGCGGGGTGCGGTCATACAGCCCTGTATATTTTTCGGCGGCGCATGCCAGGATCAGCATGCGGGTATAATCAACGCTCGGCGCCGCTTTGTTAAGCTCTCGGGTGATTTCGTTCTCTATGCGGACAACCTCCAGCGTCTGTTCACCGCTGCCGCGGGGCACAGGCCAGTCTAAGAGACTTGGGCTGGAGGCCAGCGCGACGAGGCGTTCCGCAAGCGCGTCGCGGAGCGTCTCGTCGGCTATGTAAAGTCGGTTTCCGCAGTCGCTGTTTTCGCAGTGCCAGCGCGGTTTCCCGTTACTCCTGGTGTCGCGGAGCATATTCGCTCCGCAGACACCGCAGACCGCTTTTTCCCGGATTGGCTGAATGTAATCGGGGCATGGCGCATAAACCGTCTTACTGCCGCGCAGGAGCTGGGCGTTCATATACGTCACCTGGTCTATAATGGCGGGGTATCCCTTTTCGCCGAGATACCGCTCGTTTTCAAGGATACGCTTGATCATATGCTTATTCCACTCAGTTGTGTGCTGGTGGTAATGGATACCCTGACGCATCATCTCGTCGGCGATTTTGCTGTAGGCGGCGCCGCTGAGGTAGCGGCTGTAAATCTCCCTGACCGCCTCGGATTCCATGGAATCGCACTGTATCTCGCCATTCTCCATGGAATACCCGAAGGGGATTTTTCTTTGCCATGCCATTTAACGCACCGTCCTTTCCATTGCCTCCGACAGCTCCAAGCCATTGTATAGGCATATTTTTAGCTGTTCCTCGGATATCACGATCACCTTTTCCACCAGCGTCTCGAAGATGTCCTCCGTGAGTTCTTCCAGCAGCTCCGAGCTTCCCTCCAGATAATCCAGCATTGCTTCGGTGGCTTTGATCTGGCTGTCCTCGCCGGAGAGCTCCAGAATACGGCGGCGCTGTGCGCGCAGTTCTTTTAAGCGGTGGTCGATCTCCTGCACCTGAGATAAATAAAGAGCAGAATCTACGTATCCTTTCGACTCGAGTCGAAGGAGAACGAGATTCTGCTCGGTAAGCTGTGCTATTTCTCTGTCTATATCGGTTATCTTCCGGTTTGACCGAAGCTCCGTGTCCCGGAGCGCCCGGAGCTGCTCCAACAGCGGGGTGAGGATTTGGGGATACCGCTCCTTTAGCTTGTGATACATGCGGAGGATTGCCTCGGAGATCTGTTCCTCCGGTATCTGAGAGATAGGGCAATTATCCTTGTAGCGGTCGTGCTTCCGGCACGTCCAGTAGACCTTTCCGCTGTCGATTTTTCTTCGGAACAAGGTACCGCAATTCCCGCAGTAAACCTTTTTCGTCAGCAGGGACGCACCGGACGGCTTGCCGCTATTGGCCTGAGTCCTGCGGCTTCGCATGAGAGTCTGTACCTGCTCATAATCCTCTTTGGATATAATCGGCTCATGGCAGTTCTCCACAAAATACTTGGGCTTCTGACCGTTATTGCGAAGCTGGCGGAATGGAATGTCGTCGGTCGCGAAGGACTTCTGCCAGATCATATCTCCGGTGTAGGAGATGTTGGTGAGGATATATGACACCGTGCTGTGGTGCCAGACCTCCCGCCCGTTGGTTCGTGGGATGCCCAGCTCATTGAGTTCCTTTGCGATATCGCATTTGCCCTGTCCCTTGAGATAAGCGGAGAAAATGTACCGCACGATGTCGGCTTCCTCGGGTATCACCTCCAGCGTCCGTTCGCTGAGTCGGTAACCGTAGGGCGTGGACGGCGATATGTAGTCACCCTTTTCCATTCGGATTCGGACGCTGATGCGCATGTTGTTGGCGTGGTTGGTGGATTCCATCTGAGAAAAGGCGCCATAGATGGTAGCGACCTGCTCCGAGGTCATTTTCCCCGTGTCGATATTCTCTTTTTCAAAGTGGATGGAAATCCCCAGCCGCAGAAGCTCTCTGACGTATTGGATGTACTCCTTGGTGTTTCGGGCGAAGCGCGAAATGGATTTCACAAGGACTCGGTCGATCTTGCCGTCCCTGCAGTCCTGAATCAGACGGTTAAAATCATCCCGCTTGCTTGCCACAAGACCGGAGATGCCCTCGTCTGCGTAAATGTCGGCCAGCTCCCAATCCTCATGGCTGGCGATGTGCCTGGTGTAGTAATCGACCTGTGCGATGTAGGAGTTGAGCTGATCGTCCGAATCACTGCTGACGCGGGCATATGCGGCCACGCGGAGCTTTGCGACTTCGTGTTTTTTTGCCGTAATGACCGTGATTCTTGGCGGCATTACGGGTGCTAAATTTGTTTGCGGCATCTTTTTTGCCTCCTTTCAACGACACACACTACTACACTCTCCGGCATATAGCCAGGATTTAATTGATAACAAACGGAAAACAATTTCCGGGCCTAATTCAAGGTTATTACGGTGGGTCGGAGCCGCCGTTCCAGCTCCTTTTTCACCTTTTCCGTCTCTTGCTCAGTCATCCCCGTTTTGACGGCAAGGGCTGTGAGCTGCTGCAGTGCCGCGATAAACATGAGGTTGTCCACCACCTGTGTGTTTGTCATAACAAGTACCTCCTAAAGCATAAATTCGCCGGGTCAACCCCGACGCTGATCAGTAACGCCTCGTTGATCTCATCCATCTTCCGTCCGTCGATATGGCCGATGTATCTCTGGAGCCGCGATTTGTCCAGGGTGCGTATCTGCTCCAGAAGGACGAAGGACTGTTTATAAAGATTTTCAATACAGCCGATGTCCACATGGGTGGGTAGCTGCTTTTTCAGGCTTCCGGTGATGGCAGCGGCTATCACGGTGGGACTGTGCCGGTTGCCCGTATCATTCTGCAGAATCAGCACGGGCCGGATGCCGCCCTGCTCCGAGCCCACCACCGGGGATAGGTCGGCGTAGAAAATGTCGCCGCGGTGGATCGTATTGCTTTCCAATTTCAAATGCGCACCTCCTTTTAAATAAAAAGAGATCGCTTGGCCTAACGTTATTCAGACCGAGCGATTCCATTCTTGTATTTTTCTGAGCTTGAATTTATATGACAAAAGCGGCATCAGGATTTCTCCCGATGCCGTTCAGCTATTATGATTTCTGGAATTTATATAGTTTTCGAGGGCAAATTTTTCTTTGATTTAAGATAAGCTATGGACAAAAGGACACCGGCAGTTTATGAATTTACCCGCTCAAATCATGATATAACTCTGTTTTTCCCTTTTCGCTTTGCCTGATATAGCTTCTTATCCAGCATTTCAATCAAATCGTTGACTGTCTGTACGCCGCTTGTACGATCAATCGTCTGCACGCCAAAGCTGCATGTTATGCTAAGACTGCCTTTGTCATAACAATACTCTTTTTCAGCAATTACATTGCGCAGGCGGTCTGCAATTTGAATCGCGGTTTTCTGATTGATTTCGGGCAGGCAGAAGAGAAATTCGTCGCCGCCGTATCGAGCTAACCATCCGTCCTTCCTTCGGAATAGCTGTTGAAAAACGTCTGCCGTTCCGTTTAATATCTGATCTCCAATAACATGTCCATACTGGTCGTTAATCTTTTTAAAGAAATCGATGTCCGCATAAATAAATGAAATGGGCTCATCGTTTCGGAATGCCCATTTCAAGTCAATTGGTAATTGCTCATCTATGAATCGGCGATTATACAAATTTGTTAGCGAATCTATAAAAACCAATTCTTTTAACTGCTGCAGAGAAGCTTTGTCGTTACCGTAATGCTGGGGCTGAATCAGTTCCAGAATACAAGATTGACCATCAATGGTAATCGGCGCTTCAAGCCTCTGCGCATTTTTATGAATTGAAAGAACCGCATTACTTAAAGCCGGGATTTCTTCAAACTCGTTGTCCAAACTCTTGATACCTAATTCTTCAAAAATGATTTGTCTGCTCTCGGCATCTCTGATACGGACCGTTTGGTAAAATTTGCGGAGGGTACGAATCAAGTCTTCCGCTTGATTCAAGTTGTAAAAGTTCATACTTATTCCTCACGATGATAAAACGGATATCAATTACTAAGTGCTATTAAATATGTTTCTATCAAGTAATAATGGCGCATATAACATATTACTCTGTACTATAGCATATATTCTTGGACTTTATCAAGTACTATGGCGTATATTTTTGGACTAATACCCGCAAACTATCTATTATGATATGTTTGGAGGTGAATGCAATGTCTGATTATGGAAAGTTTGTGCGGGATAGGATTACGCAGCTCAGGCTGCAGAAAGGTATATCAGAGTATCAGTTAAGTTATGATCTCGGCCACAGCAGGAGTTACATCTATAATATTACTTCGGGGAAAGCCCTGCCTCCGCTGACGGGACTCTTTGCGATATGTGAGTATTTTGATATCACTCCATGTGAGTTCTTTGATGTCAAGCTATCCAGCCCTGAGTTAATACACAAGGCGGTGGAAGGGTTAAAATGTCTTAACGATGATGACATGATAATGGTTTTGCAATACATTAATCGTCTAAGAAAATAGGCTCATACACATGGTTCCCTTAAATTCATTCATATAATCTGCTTAATGGCACAAAAACAGGGACCGCCATACGAGAGTTGCTTTTTTGTGAGAGCATCCGCAGGCAGGGCGATCCCTGTGGCTTCTGACATTAAAATTATTTCTCTGTGCTTTATTTGACACTACTTCCCAAGCACTACGGGCGACTGCCTGAACTGCGGTTAGCTTAACCGCATCATGGGAATCCCACCCCCGCCAGGATCTCTGCCGGCTGCCCTCATTGCGTGGTCCCCCGGTCAAGGGGGGCTGTGACTGGACAGAAGTATCATTGTAGGCTGACAGGGTCATTGCAAACAGCTTGCCATCGGCTGTTTATCGGACGGATGGTAACCGCTTTGCACCTTAATTGGCCGTCTTTTTATAAAAGAGGTGAAGAATGAACGAACTGGTTTCAGTGGCTTCGTGTTTCATCCGCTCTTTTACAGGTGGTCTTGGCGCATTCTCCGTTGTCGCTTTCCCTCATCGGGCCTGTCAGCTAACGTATTCAGGTTATCGGATATGAAGTTTTCAAGGATCAACCGGGAGCTTAGAAAAACCCCCTCACTTTTTACTGGGAAAAAATGAGGGGGTTGAGAACCAACTATTTTATTTTATTTCGATAATTCTTTTAAGCTTATCCAAAATTTTGTGTCGGCGCTTGTTGACGCCCTTCTGTGAAATCCCGAGAATGGCCGCGTACTGACGCTCCTTCATTTCCTGATAATAAAGGGCGTCTATCAGGGCCATCTCATTTGCGGTGAGTTGCTTAAGCGCCTGCCGAAGTTTAGCGATCATTATGCGGGTTATTGCACTCTGCTCAACATCGGTATAAATGTCGCGTATGAGTTCAACGCCGTTCGTCTCATCGGTGTCCATTGAATCATAGGACGTTTCACCGTGTTTTTTAGCCTGCTTATGCAAGTATTTGCGCCGTTCTTTTTCCTGAAGCTCCTTTTGGTAGTCCTCAAATGGCACCTCCATTAAATATCCGTCATACGGCAGAAAATACCTGTCTGCATATTGAGAAGTACGTTCCTTTTGTGAATAAATCTCCGAATAAAGAATTTCCCTATAGACACCGTTTTCAAGGATAAAGCACATCTTGATATTAGCCATAAGGCTTGTCCTCCGTTTCATGAAATTTTGATGGTGAGTCAAAATGTCAGAAGCGGAGGAGAGCGGCAGTGAGGAATTACCTCACAAATGAAAACAGGGGTGGCAATCTCAAATCTATAGAATGTAATAATATGGGTTATTAAGGGGAACCCTGTCGAATAGAAAAAAACAGCAATATGCCCATAACGGCACACTGCTGTTTGAAACTTATATTCAAATGTTAAGGGGAGGTATGTACGGAGATTGTAGTCTTTATTTCAGCCTCCTGGAGTACTTTAGGTTAGTGTTCATACAAAGCCCTTTCCGCCAAGGAGCGGCGAAAGCCCTGAGTCCAGATACCCAAATCACCCGTCAAAAGCCGAAAATAGAACAGCCTGTCCAATACAGTTGGGCAGGCTGTTCCGCGGTTTTTGGCAACCAGGCTATCATAGCGTTTATAAAACGCCTTAGACCCTTGGCTTTGCGTCCCCACCTTTAAATGGGTTTGCCCTTGACATTTTCTATTTTTCTTCGGACATATAAATTGACGTTTTTCATTCCGCAGCTCGGCTATAAATCTCGGCAGGGTGGTGAATATCACCCTCTCGATCCCACAATTTTATGCAGCCATTTGAACGATGGCCCACGGATTTATGCTTGTCCCAATTGACATTGACAGTTCGTTCTTCGTCTGAATACACAAAAAAACTGCTGTATATTCAAAAGTATACAGCAGTTTTTTTCTATTGTCATACCTCACCATGTGGTATTTTTTGTTGAATCCATTACAGTTCAATTATTGCAAGTTCAAGTTTAGAGTGAATCCCAAGCTTGCTGTAAACCGTTCGTAATACCGTTCTTACGGTGGCCTCTGAAATCTGCAGCTTTGCCGATATTTCCTGCGCTGTAAGCCGTTCCTTGGCCAGAATGGCTATTTCCCGTTCCCTTGGTGTCAGAGGAGAGCTTTCTTTCCATACCGCCCGTAAAATTTTCTGGCGTCCTTCTTCCTGCCTTTCACAGAGAGCAATAAGTTCATTTAACTGCTTCCGGTCATATTTTGCAGAAGAAACATTTTTTAGCAGTGGAAGCATAGAGCCCATTTGTTCCGCAAACGGCAGATAGACTTTATCCGGGAGAGCATAATCAAGGGCCATATGCAAATGTTCCATAGCGGTATCACCTTGTCCGACTCGGTTGTGGGCGATTGCGAGGTGGATGTGGTGCTGCAGTCTTGGCATAAGATAAATGCAGTCACGTTCCTTATCCGCATTGTGCGCCAGAGCGCCGCACAACTCAGGATATCTCTTTTCCAAAAGCAGTTTTTTTGCGTAGAGCTGTTTCGCCGTGCTTGAGATCGACGCAGGATAAAGGACGGCTTCAATGCTTTTCGGATCGCAAAACCACTGCGCTATCATATCCTGTTTATCCAGTATCAGTCCCAGTATGGTTATGCACAGCTCTGCCGTGCGCAGGATAAAGGTTTTTGAGTCGCTACCCGTATGCTTTTTTATTTCTGCCAGGGCCGCTTGGAACATGTCCTTATTGCCGCGCAGAATTCCAATCCGTGCGCGTAGTAGCTCGCCATATAAAAGCATGGATGTTTGATCATGCTCTTTTGCGGCGGCTAAAGCCTTGTAGCATAAGACTTCCGCCTCCTTATCGTTTCCATGCATGAGCATCGCCTCGGCGTGAAAGACGCTGCTTGCCCCATATATATATCCGTCTGTGATTTTATGAAATGCGTGGCAAAATTGATGCATGTGCTCTATGGACAGCTCCAGCGTACCAGGTTCAGTCCATAGCTGGTTTAACAGGCAGCACGCATAAGGCCATGGCATGTCGGGGGTAATCATAATGGAAGGTTTTTGCAGAATGCGCCAAGCAGCCTCACAACCCTTTTCTTTTTTCTCCAGAGTATCAAAAGAGCAGACTGCTTTATGAAGCGTATACTCCCCTCGGAGCATACGCAGTTCCGATTGATTCAGTGTGCCGCGCTCCTGTAGTACGGCATCAAGCAGACCGTGAATTTTCTCAACGGCCTGATACCTCTCCAGTAGAAACAGTTGATATGCGAATAAAAGCATCTGATACGGATGTGCTTTCAAAAGATCATCCGGGCAGCATTCCACAATGACTTCCAGAAAACCCGGACTGAAGTTTTCCTTTTGTGAAATCATATAGTCGCCGTTGGCATGCAGGGACAAGAGGGCGGAATAGTCCTTTTCACGAAAATAGATCACCGCGGCCGGGCAGTAATCTTCAACTGCGGCGAAATACGATCCTGCCCGCCGCATAATCTGACTCTGGAAAGAACGGCTATGATGATTGTAAAAACGATTTCTCAGAAATCCCTGCAGGATGCTATGGATGATATAGCTCTGCGTATCGGGGTTATATCGAATAAAGGCGCAGCCCAGCAGCAGTTTTTCGATGTTCTGCGGCAGGGCATCCATCCCGATCATCATCGCGGCCTGACCGGGAGTAAAGCTGTCCAAAACCGAGACGGATATAAGAAATTCTTTATCCTCCTGGGTCAGACGATTCCAGAAAGCGGCTTCCACTAATGCCTCGATACCTCTTGTATAATTCAGTGAGCCTTCTTCCCGATAATTTAAAATCTGCAGTCGGATGGCGGCAACCCAGCCCTCCGTATTCGCATAGATATTCTCCAACTCGTCCCCCGAAAGCCTGATTCCCTCCAGCCGAAATAGGGCGTCGGTTCCTGCCTTGTTAAAGAAGAAAACAGGCGCCTCAATTTTTTGAATGCGGGCATCATGAGCCAAGGTATAAAAATCCTCGGGATACTGTTGGGCAATTACAATGAAATGAAGGCGCGAAAAACTCATAACAGCTACTAAGCTTTTAAGTTCACTTATAGTTCTATGCGCAATCAGATGATAATTATCGATCACCAGATAGGTGTCCGCTGGGCATATAATTTCTCCTTCTGACAGCGCAATATTTGCCAACGCACCGGCCATTGGCATCCGCAGGTCTTTCAGCTTAGCGGCCATCTCTGGAGCCGCATTTCTGAATAAATCGCAGAGTGCCGCCCAACATGCCGGCGCCGATTCTCCTAAACAGGTATACCAATACTGACGTGCGGTTGCAGGAAGATTGCTATTCAAATACTCCCGCACTGCGGTCGTCTTCCCAAAGCCGGAAGGGGCCTCAATGATCGTGACGGGATACTCCGGCATCTTTGAAAGTTGCATCATAAGGTCACGTGAAAAATAATATTTTTCTCCCTGTTCAAAAAGATTTCCCATAGATTTACCTCGCTGTAGGGCAAACGCGTCTATGAAGAGTCAGCCCTATCCCATTGTTTAGGTACGTTGATAGGGAGCATCTGTCACCTCGGTATGAATATTTGCTTCTTCTGGACGCGGCGCAATCTTGGATACACAAAAGAAACGCATTAATGTGGGATGAAATTAATCGAACGACCGCTATCCTGAATATTTAATTGCCGGAATCTGAGACGGTTAAACCTGCTGTTCGCGAAGATGGATATCCTTTCTCAGCGTTGTCTTTAGAGCCTCCAGCATATCTTTCAGAATTCGTATTTCGTATTCGTCGCAGTCCTTCAGTAGAGCTTCAATATCTTTTTCAAATTGTACCCTGGCTTTTATGACGTTTTCACAGAGCAGATCGTCGACAGTGACAGATAACGCGTTTGCTATTTTCACAATTGAGGTCAGACTGACTCGCGTCGTCCCATTTTCAATATTGCTTAAATGCGTTGGCGATAAATTGATGGTTTCCGCAAGAATTTCCTGCGTTATATCGGCTTTGATTCGGGCAATCTTGATGCGTTTGCCTATCGCCTTGTAGTCTAACTCCATAATATCCCTCCGTATAATACAAATTTCCACAATAGTATTGTATATACGGCAGGAATTTATTATAATAAGACATATCCGTATTCTACGGTAATAGATTAATTTTATGAGTATTTTTAAGGAATTATGGCTGACACGGTATGTTCCATTCAAGGAGGCAGGAAGTTTGAAGCAGCGTAAAATTGAAGCGGCTGAAAAAGCAATTGAGCAAATTGCTCTTAAGCATGGCGTTACGGTAAATGAAGTGAGAAAGCAAATAAACATTGCCATGATAAACGGTCTGATCAGTGACGATCCGAAAATTAAGCGGTTCTGGGAAAATGTTCCCCGCGCCGGTGAAATACCAACTCCCGAGGAACTGATAGCGCATCTTTCCGATGTGGTGAAAAAGAAACAACGCGACGGAAACGGCTTGAGGTGCTTTCGGGGGTTGCCGCCCTACATAAAATGACCAGTTGTCCGTGGCTTCCGAAACCTTAAATTTTCGTCTTTTTAGAAAAACTATATCTATTTTGTAAGTGGCCTATGATATCGGCCATTATTCTTTAATGAGCTGCTTGAAGAGATGGACAAGCTGATGTATGCGCACAAGCGACTGAAAAAATCCTCATAATTCTGCGACATGCTCTCATACCCCTTTGGTCATACAGGCCAAATAATATAAATACATGGAGGAAAATGCTATGCAGTCACGAAAGGTCGATGAACTGGGGCGGATTGTTCTGCCTGTCGAAATCAGAACGCGATTGGGGGTTGAATCGGGAGATTCTCTCGATGTGTCGATAGACGAAACCGGCACGGTTCTCCTGAAAAAAGCGGAAAAGCACTGTGTGATATGTCATGGGCAGAACGGACTCGTTGATGTCCGTGATAAGCCCATATGTGTAGAGTGCAGGGATATTATCAAAAATCAGTAGTCGTTAATCCCCATAGTAAAAGTCGGTACAAATGACACCCGCTGGAAAAAGCCAGCGGGTGTCATTTGTTTACCGATGGTTAATCGCTTATTCTAACGCCGTTTTCGTCCACCTCGTAGTCATCAATGGTAATACTTCGGGCAAGGTTGAGTTGACGTAATACTGCTTTCTGTCGATTTAGAGTCACTTGCCGGATAGCGTTAAGTTCCTCGGGTTTCACTTAATGCAGCTTTGATCTTTTGTCACGGGGAGAATCTTTTGCAGCAGTATTACCTGCAAAATTAGTTTATAATAATTGCCCGCAGCTACGCCGTACCCAATTGGATTTCGTCAAGGATTAGGGTTAACATTGAATAATACCGTAAGAATCAATGTATCTAAAGGGAAAATTATAATTCAGTATAGTGTATGGTAGTCTAACTACTCTGTAAAAAGTCCACCTTCCTGATGTCCCATTGCTCTTGCGCGACCGAGTTTTTTTGCCTCATACAGCAGACTGTCGGCTTGCCCCAATAGTTCCTTGTAAGACATGGCCTGAGAACTGCTATCCACAGCAACAATCCCGGCGCTGAAGGTCACTGGCTGCTTCGTTGTTTTAGAAAAATATTTTGTTAGCTCCATATGAATACGCTTCAGAATCTGAAATGACTGCGTTTCATCGTTACCATCAAAAATGAACACGAATTCTTCTCCGCCATATCGTCCGAGAACATCTTCTTTCCGTATGTGGCGGTGTGCAATGTCAGAAAACTTCTCCAGCACCTTATCTCCAAACAAATGTCCGTATTGATCGTTGAGCTGTTTGAAATTATCGAAGTCGATCATGCACAGGCTGTACCGTTGATTGTTGCCTGCCCGGACTCGCCGCTTAATTGATTTTACCAGTCCGTACTTATTCGTTGTTCCTGTAGCAAGATCCAGAGATAAGAGTTCTTTCAGGCGCTTTTCCCTCTGTTTTAGATCTGTGATATCGGCAAAAATCAGCAGAATATAGTTCCGATCATAATAGGAAATGGGAGAACCATTCAATTGAAACCATTTGATTTCTTCGCGGCCTTCCCGGTTAAACGAGAACTGAATGGTACTGTTGTCTATTATTCCGCCTTTTCGAATAATTCTTATTGCGTGCATCAGATTGCATTGTCCATTTTCATCTATACCGCACTCGGAACAACTCACGCCAAAATTACTGCAATGAAAAACTTGCCCGAACAGCATGTCTTCCATATGATCCGATTCTAAATCAAAGAATCCATACATTCGTTTGTTGGCGAATACAAGTCGAAATTGGTCATCCAGAATGACCTGTCCAATTCTGCTGTTCTCAAACAAACTATAAAAAAGGGTGTCCTTTTGTAAAAGGTCAGATTTTCGTTCCATGATGCCCCCTGGTTGCTTTCAAAATGGTTATTTTATAAATTGACAACTGTGTCAATAAGTAATCAGCGGATCGGCATGAAAAACTGGCCCTGGGATACTTCACAGATGCGAAAGCAACGCATCGGAAAAGAAAGCCGAGCCGACGTCAGCAGCAAGAAAGACTCTTACAAGTTCAGGGTCAAACTGTATCCCCGCATATTGCTTAAGTTCCTGACGTGCGTGATCGTGTGAATGACTTTCCCGGTAGATTCTGCTGCTGGTCATGGCATCATAAGCGTCACAGACCGTTGTAATACGTGCGATCAGGGGGATTGCGTCATAGCTGATTCCGTATGGATAGCCAGTCCCATTCCACCATTCATGATGATACATTGCAGAATCCGCCGCTAACTGAATCAGGTGTCCCGGTATCCCGGAGATGAGGCCAAGTCTTATCTGGTCAAATAGCCTTTGGGCAAACACCGGATGCTTGCGTATTACGTGCATTTCCTGCTCCGTTAACCTATCCGGCTTTGTCAATATACCAAGGGGTATCCACGCTTTGCCGATGTCATGATAAAACGCAGCACTTCCGAAATTGTTGCGTTCGTCGAAACGCTCCTTCACCAAACTATAGGATTGCAGTTTTCTGGTGAAGAGGTCTACCAATCTACCTACGCGCAACATATGCTGTGTTTCCTCTGCCGGGAGGGCTTCAAGGATCTCCGCAACAGAGTTCATTGAATTTAAAGAATTCGCCATATTTCGCCTCCCTGAAAAAACCGCGTTGTGTATTCTGTGTTTAGAAGTATTTTTCATCTCCTTCCTGATAATTTGAACTTATGGCAGCCTCATTTAACAATTTGAAATGAGACACCAAGGTTCGCAGCATAACCGCCTGAGCCGACAATTCTTCGCTGGAGGCGGCGCTTTCCTCCGCTGTGGCGGAGTTTGTCTGGATCACACTGGAGATCTGATTGATGCCAATGTTGATTTGCTCAATGGAATTCGCCTGATAACTGGAAGCTTCCGCAATTTCATCCACCAGCTTCGCTACAGATTCCGCTTTCGTGGATATTTGGGTCAAAGCCTTTTCGGTTTCCTCTACCATTTTGTCTCCGGTTTCTATCGCTGCGATAGTAGATTGGATTAAAGCGGTTGTATCCTTGGCGGCGGCCGCGCTTTTACTCGCCAGATTACGCACTTCATCGGCGACAACCGAAAAACCCTTTCCGGCCGATCCGGCATGGGCCGCTTCCACGGCGGCATTGAGCGAAAGAATATTGGTCTGGAACGCAATGTCCTCAATGGTCTTAATAATTTTTTCAATTTCGCTGGAAGTGTTCGCAATCTCATTCATTGCGCTTACCAACTTTTTCATCTGCGCATCGCCTTGTTGCAATTCCCGAATTGTTTCACTCATATCGGCGCTCGCCTGCTGAGAATAACTCGCGTTCTGCTGTACGCGCTGCGATATTTCAGTAATAGAGGCCGCCAATTCCTCTGAGGAACTTGCCTGCTCCGTGGCGCCCTGCGCAAGCTCCTGAGCGGCGGAGGACATTTGCTCAGAGCCTGCGGCTACCTGTTGGGAGGAAGCATTGATCTGCGAAAGCGTGTCGTTCAGGGATGCAATTATTTTTTCCATAGATTGCTTAATCGGGGCAAAGTCGTTTTGATATTCAAGCGGTGTGGAAACCGTAAGATCACCATCTGCCATGCGCCCCAAAACTTGCTCAATATCTAAGATGTAATTGCGAAGCTTGCCGATCAATATGCGGATGCTATTGGCAAGGGAGCCAATTTCGTCTTTCGATTGGTACTTTACCTCCGCGTTCAGATTCCCGTCAGCCAATAGCCTTGCGGCGGATTCCATCTCGCGCACTGGGCGCGTGATGCTGCGGACAATGTAAATGCACAGGATAATAGCGACGCCCATGGATATCATAAAATACAGGAGGACCGCAACCGTTACGCCTGACTCTGCCGATTTAGCGCTGTTGTAGTAGTCGTCGCCTACGGTTTTTGCTGTGTCGCTGATGGCGATGGCCAGATCGCGGATCTCGTCCGCCAAAGGAGAATACTGAGATTTATATACGTTTAACGCTTTTTCAGTATCTCCATCGTTGATATACTGCAGAAATTCCTGACGCGCGGATTTCAGCGTTTCCTGTTTTGAGATAATTTCATCCGCCCTTTTTATGTTTTCCTCTGAAGTAAGTGTTTTCGGTAAAATGAAAGTATCGCAAAAGGTCTCGAAAAAGTTAGCACCCCA
>ENA-UOOR01002670-UOOR01002670.1-fermentation-metagenome-genome-assembly--contig:-NODE-2670-length-17509-cov-6.210095_pt1 | contig 17509 bp, 18 predicted proteins | sample MGYA00245780_ERZ724029 | MGnify/ENA primary metagenome ERZ724029 (study PRJEB28704, sample SAMN03018315) | fermentation metagenome | biome: anthropogenic terrestrial biome; feature: soil; material... | reverse complement strand
GCTTTCATGAGTACCATTGGTTGTAGTTATAAATTTTAGGTGGGAGCGTAGGTTTTTTCATTTCTGATTTCCCCGCGTTTTCTTCTGCCATGCGTAATATTTCAGGTTTGTTTTTCGGACTAAAACTTTCAGGGGTATGCTTTGGTTTCTTAATTGGTTCGCTCATGTTACAGCACCTCGCAAACTTTTTGTAAAAGGGCAATCACCTCTCGGTCGATGTCCCGACATTTTTCCAAAACACCAATCAACAGATTCCGCCGCTCGTTGTTCGTTATTGTATGATATTTTGGGTCGCCATTTTCCCGATGAAACCCGATTTCGGCATCCTCAAATGCTAAAGTCTGTACTTCCTCACATTTTTTAATCAACGCAATTAGTTCGGGAATTTCACCATACGTTTCCGCGCAAACTTTAAGAAACTCATAAAAATGTAAGCGGTTCTCATACAGGATGATAAACTGCGGGAACACAGGGAAGTTCATATAGTAAACGTCGCTATTTTCTGCGTTAGCCTGCTGCAATAATTCTATCCAAGCGTCATAAATTCCTATCCCTGCACCCCTGAGTTTCATAAAATCCATACTGGTCGAAGGCTTTGACATCATTTCAAGCGCTTGGTTTAATGATTGGCGATATACTTCTTTCAGGTTGAGTTCTTCGCTCGTTTCTTCAAGAACAATCAGCCGGTTCAAATGAGCAGTCCGGTTCTTGCGCTTATAATACTTTTGGAAATTAAAAGAACAGTTTTTCTTGTCGTCGCCGTCTAAAAAGGGGCAGCAGTACAGCGTTTTACCGTTTTCACCATAACCAAAAACAAAGTGCATATCTTTGTATTCCTTTGGTTCAATGATGACGGTTTTATCATTTGCAACCGTGGCGCAAACAAAATCGCGCACTTGCGGCTCAGACCAGTCAGAACAATCAATAACTTGCGGCTTTATGCCGTACAGTCCAAGACAGTTCTGTAAATGATTGCCCTCAAAAAGCTCCGAATATTGAATCCCATAGGCTTCGGTAGAAAGAGCGCCTTGTATGCGGTAATGCAAATCATCGTTGATTTGTTCACATTTTTCATTTAAGCGGGGTTCTTTTCCGTAAAACAGTGAAACAGCAGCGAACATGGCGGGATAGGCGTTGGAATGAGGCCAACCCGCTCCTGTGTATGCCGCCGTTTTGCTTTTTTGTTTAATTCGATATTGCGGTGGATAACTAAGTTTGTTCCCTTTTACGGATTCCATCATATTCAAAATCTCCGGCTTATTCTTTGGCGTATAACTTTCAGGAGCAGGGGTAATTTTTTTAATAGGTTTGCTCATTTGGCTTCCCCCTTAACCAAAATCGGGAAATAAAAATCATACTGATTATATCCCATAATGATCGGTATGGGTTCAGAGCAGCAACCAAAACAATGCCACATGTGATTCCGGCTCCCGTCCGGGATAAAGCAGTCGCTTTCTTCAACCCATTTGTTGATACTTGTGTATGCGCCCTCTGCATCGCCATCCGCATAATTTGCCACGGCATACAGACCACCGGGAAAGTCAATAACTTCAAAACCGCCGGTATCTGCCGGAATATCCGCAACTGCCAGCCCCCAAGCCATTCCACCCGCCGCTCCGTCATACCACATAAAATCACGTGCGTAAAAGCGGTCTTTCCTTAATTTATCAAATGCAGACCACCATTCACTAAATTTTCGCAGCGGAACATTTTCGGAAGTTCCCGCAGTTCCAGGGCACACGCCAGACCATATCATCTTACACGAGGGAAGTTCAATAATCCTAACGGCATTTCTGTCTTTTTCGTTAATCATTTCGGTTCCTCCTTTATCGCAATCGGGAAATACAAGTCCATTTGGTCATAGCCAATTATGTCTTTAACGAACGGCGGTGATGTAATATTACCTAAGCTGCGGCGCTCGTCCGTTTCATCTAAAACAAAGCAACCGCTATTGTTGACCCATTCCAGTATGCCGTTATATACCCGGTCGTGATCCTGCCCGTCAGCGTCCACGCTAATTGCTACGGCATACAGACCACCGGGGAAATCAATCACTTTAAGACCGTTTATGTCGGCAGGGATTTCGTCAACCGCAAATCCCCATTGAAAACCGCCACCGGGAGGACTCCACATAAAGTTGCGGGGATAAAATTGGTCAGTACGTTGTTTGTCATACTCAGTGAACCATTCATGGAAACGGGCTAATTTACCTCCCGGCGCAAAAGCGTCTTCGCCGTTGGCGGGGCCGGATGTAACCATCTTGCAAGCGGACAATTCCATGATACGAACCATATTACGTTCTTCGGCTTTTATTGTTGACGCCGCCGCCGTGATTTCGGGCTTGTTTGCTACGGACGCCTCGCTGACCATTTCAAGTATCACAGGCTTGTTTTTCGGTGAATAGCTCTCAGGGTTTTCAATTACCGACATATACGCGTAACAAGTATGTGGCGACGTATTGTACTCCGCATGACAATCATATCCGATCCGCACATGGACATCCGGATTTACGTTGTATCCATTTTCTTCGGCGGCGTTTTCCAATACTTTATTGATGAAGTAATCCCATGCGTCTATGCTTTCATTGCCAAATAACACAAGTGAAGTTTCTTTTTTGCGGCGCACACGTATCCATAACCCGCCCGGTTGCGTAAATGTTTCATACCGCTCATCATGCTTGGCGGAATAGGTTTCTTGCGCGAACATTTGACCATGCGGTTTATCGTCGCATCCATAATTCACCCAAAGAGAAGCGCTCCAATCGGGGTTTATCAGATCTTGTTTGACTACATCAAGGTATTTTTGATAGCGGTTAAGCGTTGCGTCGCTGTCTGATTCCGTATTGTTTTCACTTGCGTAATCCAAACATCCAACCCACACGACATCAGGACGTTCGACAACTTCAAAAGTGATGCCGTTATATGAAATGGTTTCGACGAGCTTTTCAATTTGTCGTGCATCTTCCATCATGTTCAAAATCTCTGGTCTGTTTTTCGGAGAATAGCTTTCGGGATTACCCGCCTCCCATTGTTCTCTTGTGATCAGCATTTTACAGCCTGTAAACTCAATGGGATTCCCATCTGCGTCATTTACAAAGAACGCCTTTTCTCTTGTTTCAATAACTTCCATGCCAATAGATTTCAGCGGGGCGATTTGTTCCTCACAATCCAGCGGGTTTCCGGCTGTAACACCATTGACACTCAGTTTTTCAAAGGCATACTGCGTCATAAGCGATAGGGCTTCGGTGTCATGGTTGTTGTTCTGATAAGCGGTATACCAAACATGCCCCAAATCCAAAATACCGTCGTCATTTACGCTGTTGTAGGAAATATAGCCTATCAGCTTCATAGACGGCTTCAGACAAACGGCGTATGAAGTATCATTACCGGCAAAATAAGCGGCTGCACCTTTGCATCCTTCCAAGTCGGTCGGCCATTGATGGTCAAAGTTTTTCATGGATGAGTTCATTCTGTCAAGCGACAACGCCAACACCGCTTCGGCGTCCTCTATCGTGAAGCGACGAATGATAAGCCGGTCGGTTTCCATGAAAAACGGCTTGCTCATACGTTCGTAAATAAAAGCGGTATTGCCCTTAACCTTTTTTACCAGCTTTAATATTTCAGGAAGCGTAGAGGGCGAATAATCTTGAGGAAGGGTTGCAAAATTAAGCTTTTTAGCTGTATTCATAATCAGTTATCCTCCTCATAGGCCATCAGGATTTCGTCGCAGACGCCACCCATTTTCAGCAGAATATTGGCGATTTGCGTCCTGAACTCATGTGTCCTGAACTTATCCATCGGCGGTTCAAAACCGCCTTGCAATGTCCATATATCATCTTTGTATTGTTTCATTTTACTATACAACGGCGCGAGTTTTACCGCCATTTTCAAGTCCGGGTATTGTTCGGCGGCTTTCGCAAGGAAATCGGCAGCCGAGCTTGTGCAGACACAGCAATAGGGAGCGCAATGCAGATTCCAGCGAATGCCTCCCAATTCTTCGTCTGTTTTGTTCACAAAAAACGAATCATCTTCAAGTGTATTAGCCCAAACGTCAAACGCCGTCTTGCCGAAAGCATAACGTCCACTGTCGTTTTCTGCAGGCGACAAAGTCAGAAATGCAGGGATAGAATCAATCGCACTTTGGTATATTTGCCGCATATCGGGCTTTTCGATAGGTTTACCCGCGAAGAATATACCTTTTACATTATCTAACGCGTTTACGATTGTTGAATAGCCATACTCATCTATATTCGGCTTACCTTGTGTGTTATAAAGATTTACATACAGCACATCGTTTTCGTCATAACCGCCAATTAAGCAGCCTTCCGGTAATATGCCCGTGTAACTGCTCCAATCTTTTGGCTCGTTGACAAGCCCCCAAGCCAAAACAGGGATACCTTTATCCACCGACGCTTTGATAGCGTTCATGACCGCACGGAAATCCTTTTTGATTTGTGTGTTGGAAAGGTAAATGCAATCATACCCGAAAGCGGCATATGCTTTTTTGACAAACTGCGGTACAAAGAAATAATTTGTCACACCGCTGTCACATTGCAAGTTGTTCGGATTACCTTTTTCAGCGGCATACAGATAAGTAAAGTTGTCGCCGGTGAAATTAGCGTAAAAATGAAAATCGTCGATGCCAGAGCCGAATTTCAATCCTATGGAACATATGGCGGAACAAAGAAAATAATTCTGCCACGGCTCGATTTTTTTATATTCTGTAATCTTGTTTGTCGTGCGCGGCGGTTCACCGCCATTAAACGGGTCGGCAATGATATCGGACGCATATGCCGCATACTGCACCATTGTTAAAATCTCCGGTTTTGCTTTCGGGCTATAACTCTCCGGGGCGGAATTGATTTTTTTAATAGGCTCGCTCATGTTTTCATCCTCTCTTTCCAACGCTTTTTTCAAAAGCGTTTACATCTATATTTTACCACTTGAAAAAGCGGTTGCGTTATCCGTTTGTGTCAGATTTCAATCGTTTATAAACTTTCATTCGGACATTTTCATTGTCGTATTTTCCGTTCAGCGTTTCATAAACCGCGAAAACAGGCTCGTTTTCATGGGCGATGCTATTGTTTTGCAGCCATAAATCCATTTTTGATGCGCCCATGCGTATATCGCCCAAGCGATCATCGGGCAGAACAGCATACCGTCCCGCAGGAATACGCTTGATTTCCAAGCCGCTGTCGATGCGCTTCTGCGGAAGCGCGGGCAGTTTGAATCCGTCGCCGCACTCCATTCCACACTCGCATATATCATCATGAAGCGCAGTGCGATATTCGCACACATAAAACCGTTGGGCGCTGCGGATCAACAGTGGATGATGTTCCTGTAAAAACATCATGACCGTTTCCGACGCCTTACGTTCAGCGTTATATCCTTGACCTCGTGCGATAACAAACGCCATATCAGGCACAGACGTAATGGCGATGTGTTGTTCCGCTTTTCGCTTTTTCACGGGAAGATATAGTTTTAATTTACGCGGCTTGCCACTGTGGAAGATATATTCTTCAAAATATCCATCGCCGGATTCTTCAAACATACTGGAGGACAGCCATATATTATAAAGATAATTCCAACCGTCATTGATCTCCGGTTCGTTATAGTTTACTACGCAAGTGGCGTATAAATCGGCTTTTCCTTCGCCGGGTTGTTCAGTCATCACTTCATAGCATAATTGGCTTCCGATTTGTTTGCCGTTCCTGCCAAATACCCGTCCCGTTATCTCACTCAGCGACGCGATGGCCTTATCCTCAATACCAATCAAGCATGAATCATAAAATCGGGTCGTCGCACATTCGGGTATGGTTTCCGTGCCGACCTTAACCGCGAGGCTTATCTCGTTAATGGTAAAAGGGTAAAAATAAAAGTATGTATCACCCTGCTGATATTCAAGCGGGGTCATGCCGACGATGCTCTTGAAAAGTTTATGAAACGCCTGTTGAGTCTGACAGCCGCTTTCATCCGCGACTATGGAAAGGGGCATATCCGAACACTTGATTTTTTCACAGGCATTGGAAACCCGGCGCTTACGGATGTATTCCTTGACGGAATGACCCGTGCAGGCGTAAAAATCCCGATATAGCTGACTGCGAGAAATAAAGTGTCTATCAGCGATATTTTCGGGGTTAAGTTCTTCATACAGATGTCGTTCAATATAGGGAAGAACTGCGTTGATATATTGCAATTTATCTATCGCTGCACATTTTATGTTCTTGTCGCTTGTGGTTATCATTGTGCGGTTGCCCCTCCTTTCGGCTTAATTTATATCATTCGTTATTTTAACACTTCACAAGAACCCGTAATATCCGCAGGATTGCATCGTTTTTGCGATTGTTTTTATCCCGCCCGCTTTCGGCATAGCGCGCATTATATGAATCGGGGATAGATATATCCTTATCTATAAGACGCCAAGTTTCTTTTAATAAATGAGGAAGCGCATCGTTTCCCATAAAATCGGGGAACAGAGAAAAGCCGCTTAATAATTCAAGGGTACTTAACCATTCAAAAAATCTTCTGTCCTCTAAAAATCGTTTGTCAGCAGGCGGCATACTTGAAATATAATAAATACCGCTTTCCTTATTCCAAATATAATTCAGATATTGTTTTTGCAATGTATCATCCATACAGTCTATATTTCGTAAAAGCATCGCGCTATACATTCCCGGCGCTGCTATGCTTGGTACATGATATTCCTTGACTTTTTGTTCTATAAAACATTCATTAAAGGTTCCGGTCTTAAACGCTGTTTTAAGCGTTTTCGCTACGTTATCGCGCAACGGCTTTATAACGGGATTTTCAGGATCAAAGGTATTTATAGTTGCGGCTGACATATAAGGACGGCAAAATAAATGACCTTTACCATTGTCCTTATGTTTTTCAATATTATCTGACCATGTTTCATCACCTCGTACATACCGTTCCAATAACTTCATACATCTTGCTATCATCGGGTCGTCTTTTGAAAGGCTTAATCCACGCGCTCGACCGAGCGCAGCTTCGGTTGTGACAAACTTTTGCTTTTTTACAGCTTTTGAATCTTGGCTATGAAATCTGCCCCACGATCCGTCATCCCATTGTTTGTCAGCAAGCTGCTTGTACCATTTTGAAATGTGGATAGCTTCGATGTCAACAGCGGTCGGCGCTTCTTGCAAAATTTCTTTTATGAAAATATATCGTGGAAATGGGTCTGTGAGTACATCTTGCAGATATTCGATTATGGGTTGTAATTCTTTTTTCATTTCGTTAAAACTCCCTGCGTTTATCCGCATTTAATTTAGTCGCAAATGTCGCCTTGAATCGTCTGATAATCTATGAAAATGTTGTAGCGTTCAGGCTTAAACATCAAAACGCATAATCCATCGTCCTCCGGGCTGCTGAAATGATCTCCCAATTCAGCATACCACATTTTCTTTTTGGTTTCTAAATCAGTAAGGATTTCGATTTTCCCCATTAAGGATATGCCCGAAAAACTCTTGTTTTCAAATAAATATACGCAAGCACGGGGGTCTTTTCTAATATGGTTCGGCTTATTTGCGTTTACACCCGTGCAGAAAGCAATCCAATTTGTCCCGTCCGCTTTTGACGCCGTAATCATTGAAGCGGATGGGTAACCAAATTCATCTGTCAACGCCATAACCCAATCGAACGTAAGCCCCGATTCCCGTGTATGCGCGGTGCATTTATTGATTAAACCCTCGGCTTTTTTCAGTAACTCCTTGCTCATAAAAATACCTCCTATTTCTGTGCGACGGCAATTTTATTTCCATCGGGGTCGGCGAACCAAAACGAATACGCTCCCCACGGTCGTCTTTCGGGCGGGGATATTATTTCAATTTCGGGAATATCCCACAATAACCGTTCGTATTCCGCGTCCAAATCCTCGGCAAAGCATTGCAACCAAATGTTTTTATCCTTTGCTACGGTAACTCCACCCGGATCGTAGACGGCAATACTGCCAAACCCGTAATGGCTCCCTTCGACAATCGGTTCTTCTTGAAAAACGGTTTTATAAAATTCTGCCAGACGGGGCGCGTTGTTTGTTTCGATACATATTCCACCAAACTTCATGATTCTTCTCCTTTGCTGGCTTGTCGTAATGACAACAGATAATCCATCGCTTTTTTGTGATGTTCAAAATCACCCACAAACTCCATATATGGTTCGCAAGGGAAATCACTGCACTCACCGCAATGGGCAATTTTCTTTTCGGTACAACAAATACGAAAATCCCGGCTGGAGTGGCAGCCACATTTGAAAAAGCAATCATCCGTTGTGTTCCAGCAACCTTTACATATTGGATTCTTCTTCAATATCGCTTCGGCGCCTTCGTTTTCCCCGATCCAGCCCTGACCTCTGTACCACTCGACCAGACCCTCCGCTGCTTTCATGTCGTGGTACATGGTTGTTTTATATGAACCGCATTCGGCGCAGTCAATACCGCAAGCGGCAAGTTTAAGTTTATCCATTGTCAATCCTCCCGAACCGCCCTAACGTCGCTAAAATTTTCATCGTGCGTGATGCTTCATATAGAATATGTAACTTGCGGAATCCTTCGCTTTCGCCGAACGACCAACCTAACGGCCATCTGCCATCATCACTTTGTTGCTTTATGCGATACCCTAATGAATCGTCAACTGATTTTTGCACTGTGGGATATATGATATTGTTTGGTGAATCTATTGCATCACAGGGTAAATGAACATATTCATTGTCTGATTTTGCGTAGTCAAGTTCCATAAAAGCGGTTGGATTCTGACATAAAATCGCCGTCAGTTTATCGGTGGTATCTTTGTCTTTCAAACAAGGCACAAACCATTGAAAATACTCAAAATCATATGGCGAACCATCATCAAAGATTTTCTTACTGTAATTTGGCGAGTTTTCATCCCAATATCTCAAAATATACTCAATCGGATATTTTATAATATCCTGATACAGTTCATCAGGTATAAGCTCGGAATAAAGCGCGACAAACGCTGCGAAACATACTTTTTCGTTGGCATCATATTTTTCAATTCGTTCATCCTCGCTTTCGATTGGAATTATCGGCTCTCCTCTATGTCTGACCCAATGGCAATGAACACCATCATTCACCTCCGGTACGGCAGGGTCGCCCCAATTTCCGATTTCCGGGTGATAACGCTCCAAAATATATTTCATCATGCCTTGAATAACAGAGTGGTCGGCAGACGGTTTTACTTTAAGACCAAGAATATACCCGATAGCGATTTCGGTGCTTTTCAAGCACGAGCCTTGATAATCAAACTCATAAAATATACCACCGAATCCGCCGTCATCGTGCTGATACTTCGCAAGCACATCCATAAAAGCATCAGTATCACCGTCCTCAAAATTGTAGCGGAACCACGCGCAGTTGATGTTATCCGAATTGGCAAATATATAATCACGTGCTTTTATAAAGTTTTCATGGGTTAGCTTAATCATGCTCATTTTTCTCCTTGCCACTTGTTTCGTATTGTCAAAACGACATCAGTTTCTTTCATATCCACAAATCCAAGTTTTTTGTAAAAATACGGTGTTTTACCTTCTGTGCAGACCAACCAGCCGGAGTCGGGGTAATGCTCTAAGCACCTACGCACAAGCTCGCTGCCGACTCCTTTTTTCTGATATTCGGGTGCAACAAGCAAATCATAGATAACAGAGCGAAACATTGTGTCACTCAGCACTCGTACAGCTCCAACCAATTTATCGCCGTCCCACGCTGAAACAACCAATGTGGAATGAATCCACGGTTTGATAAATCCCGCTTTCATATCTTCGGGTAATGAGCCATCATCCGACCAACCGACAGCAACGAATAATTTATGCAACTGGTCGATGGGCAAGTCCTTTTTTGTATCGTTATAAAGGATACTCATAGCAATTCCTCTCTTGCCTTTTTTGTAATTCCTTTTATAAATGCGCCTTTTGCTTCGGTGTAACCGTCACGGTAATGCTTGTAGTCTTTGATTAAATTGCGTTTCAGTTCGGCGTATTCGGCGGCGGCTTCGGGATGTGAAATCAAATAATCTCTAAAAGACAGTTTTTCGTCCCAATCACCGGAACGGACAACATGGATATGATAAACCTTTTCGGCAAAGCCGTCAGACAGATAGCCTTTTAAGAACATCAGGTGCAACGACGGTGTGGAAATGGTTGGAGCCGATTCTTTATGCAAATAAATATAATCCGGCGTTGATAGAGAAGCAATCAATTCGTTTATGACAGCATCATCGCTTATTTCAATAAGAATGTCCACAGTAGGCTTTGCCGTCAATCCGGGGACGGCCGTGCTTCCGAAATGACTGATTCGGGCGATGTTTTCTGCGCCTATCAACTGTTCAAGATTTTCTTTTTCTTCTGCATACCAATTTGGCCAAGCAGGATTGTATTCACTTAGAATAATGGGGTATATTCGGGCTTGGCGCTCCTCATTTGTTTCCTCGGCGGTTTTTATTTCTTTTCTCATCACGATTTTATCACCATTTCGCGCAACTTCTATGAAACCGCATTTGATATACATTGTTAGAGGTCCCCTGAAATCAATAGCCGTGTGAGTTTCGTTGACATAGGCTTCGACAAAATTAAATCCATCGTCAGCCGCATCTTTGCAAACACGCTCTAACAATTTTGTAGCGATTCCTTTTCTCTGCATCTCCGGCTTAATTACAAAACAAAACACGGATTTTACTTTAATGTCAGCATGGTATTCTTCTATCGGCCAATACGAACGCAAATAATTTACGCCACCTTGACAATCTGCGGTTGCGTTACACCATCCCACAATTTCACTATTGCAATAAGCAAGATAGCCTTGCAAACTGCCATCTTTGACAAATTGGATGGCACGTTCCCTTCTTTCTTCCCGTGAAGGAAACCAATGACGATTATCGCAGACATAGGAATCATCACTACGCCAAGTCACGCAATAACACGGTAATTCATCTTTTGTTGTATGGTCGTCGTGAGGTGTCACGTCAAAGAAACGAACATAATCATCCGCAAGATTATGTGTCAACTTTTTAATCTCAATATTCATTTCGTTAAAACCTCCCAATAATAGCGTAGCTTTGCCTGTTCGGGCAGTTTATCCAGCACTCCAAATTCAGGATCATAATATTTGCCGTTATAGTACAGCGACCAATGACCGTATCCGGGTAACATCACGCTCAAAATACAGCAATCCGGCAATGCTTGTCCAGGATTATATTTTAATCTCGCTTTTGTTGCAGTTTTCAGTCCGTACCATTTCAGCGCATCACGGATTTCAGGCGTGGATGTGCCTTGTTCAGTTTGCATTACGTCAATGACTGCATCAACCGAAACACCCGCAAGCATGGCGACCACCGATTGCCCGCAAAGGTATTCGGTTGGCTGTTCGATGTATGTAATAGAATCAATTTTACGGATTGGATTGTCATAGCTGTATGGGCTTTTCTTTATGGGAAAACAATAATCGTTTTCGTTTGCTTCTTCTGCGTGTGCGGCAATTCCGTTATTTTTCAGAAAATCGGCTACTTTATAACGGTATTGGTCATATAACCGATTCTTCATTTTATATGTGGCATGAAAATTCAATCCGCAATTTTTTAAGACTTTACCCGCCGCAGGGTTATCTTGAAATTGATTGGCGCAAAGCCACGGCGTTTTAATGTTGACAAATGCGAAGTGCAGAAGTTTTTTCATAGCTTCGGTGCAATATCCGCAACCCCAATATTTAGGCAGGATAGCCGCGCCTGTTTGAGAATGGCTTATTTTATTCTGTTTTACATATTGATAAAGCTGAATAAACCCGATGAAACAGCCTGTATCTTTAAGACGGATGGTAAAGTAAGAACCGCTTGCCACCAAGTTCGGAAATTCTTTTTGATATTTTTCGGGACTGTATATGGAATCCCAATGTTCCATTGTTGCGGCGACTGTCGGAATTGAATATAGCGCGTACATATCATCCAAATCGCTTCCTTGCAATGGTTTTAATTGCAATCTTTCTGTTTCTAATACTGGATACACTTTATACACCTTAAACCCTCCCTGTGTTTATTCGCTTATTATTCCTTCGCAAATATCGCCGTAGCTCTTACTGCTTGGCGTAACGGTCGCCTGAACCACCGCGACGATATTTGGGTCGGGATATACATTTAATTCCTGCCCACCGAACCCGCGCCCATGATAACCTTTATCCGATAACCACCATAAATATCCGTAGTCGTCGTTTATATTTAACGGCAAAATTGCCGCTTTTACATATTCTTCTGATATAATCCGTTGTCCGTTCCATTCGCCGCCGTGTAGCATCAACAGCCCGATTTTAGCAAGGTCACGGGCGGACAGATCAGAAGTAACGTCTGCATCGTAAGACGGATAATCAACGCCGCATTTTGTTTGCGTCCATTTTTCGCTTTTTATCCCAAGTGGTTGATATAAATGCTTATCGCAATAATCCCACGAGGAAGTGCCGCAAGCCGCGCCGATAACATCAGAGAGCAGAATTACATCCCATTCTTTATATTGCAAAACCGAACCCGGCAGAGCTTTCATTTGCACATCAGCGATATGTTCTACCCAATTCCGGGAACGTCGCAACTGCTCGAACATCGGGCAATGATAATGGACGCCGCCGTTCCAATAAATTCCGCTGGACATGGTGAGCAAATGCCGGATGGTCATGCGCTTGTGATAGGGGTGTATATCCTCATTAAATGACGGCAAATAGCGGCATACTGGATCATCAATGCTTCCGATAATTCCTTTATCAAGACAAATGCCAAGCGTAAGCGACAATATGCTTTTCCAAACAGATTTAATTTGATTGCGGCTTTCCGGTGTAAATTTATTATAGTACCGCTCAAACACTATTTCGTCATTTTCATATACCAGCACAGAGTTCACAAGGCGGTAGCGGTGTTCGATGATATAATCGTCAAGATGATTCAGGAAGGTAAGGTTCATTTCAAATACCTCCCGATGATGGACTTGCTGTTTGATTTTAGTTCGGCGGGCGTTCCCGTAGCAAGCACATAGCCGCCGTCGCTGCCGCCACCCGGCCCCATTTCGATAATATAATCGCAGTTTGACAGCACAGCGGGGTCATGCTCAGTGACGATAACCGTATTTCCGCCGTCCACAAGCTCTTGCATTAAGTGTATCAATCGTTCGCTGTCTGAAAAGGACAATCCAGTAGTCGGCTCGTCTAATATGTAGACGTTTCCTTTTGCGCTGCCGGATTTACCAAGTTCCGATGCCAGCTTAATCCGCTGTGCTTCGCCACCGGAGATTGTAGGTGTCTTTTGTCCCAACCCGATGTAGCCCATGCCGACGCGTTCCAGCGTTTGCAGCATTTTCAAAATAGTTTTATCTTTCTCTTTGAAAAAGTCGATAGCGGCAGAAACGCTCATTTCTAAAATCTCGCGTATATTTTTTCCGTCCAACAGCACCGACATGGCTTCCTCAATGAAGCCTGTTCCGGCGCAAGTATCACACTCTAAGTCAATAAAGTTTCCCATGCCTACATGATAGTGAATTACACCATCGCCCTTGCATACCCGGCAGCCACCCTTAGAATTGACCGTGAAAAGCCCTGCGTCCATACCGCTCTCTTTGGCAAACAGCGCACGGACTTTATCAAATATTCCGGTGTATGTCGCCGGACAGGATGTGCGGCTCCGTCCGATTGGCTTCTGGTCGATGATTACACATTTTTTAATATGCTCTGTGCCGCCGATTTCGGTATTTGGTAAAAACTCGTTCTCTGCGGTTTCGTCTTCGTCATCCGACACCAGCTTGTTTTTCAGCGTTTCTTTCAGTTTTGGCACAAGACTATCGGAAATAAGGCTGGATTTTCCGCTGCCGGATACACCAGCTACACCTACCAACAGTCCCAGCGGTATTTCCGCTGACACATCTTGCAAGTTGTGAATATCGCAATGCTTGAGGGTCAACAGCTTCTTGCCGTCAACAGGATTATATTTCGTTTTTATCGGCATTGTCGTTCTGCCTGAAAGATAAGGTGAAGTCAGAGAATTATCACAGCCCATAAAATCGGTATAACTGCCCTGAAAAATCCGCTGACCGCCATGTTCCCCGGCGCAGGGGCCGAGGTCTATAATATAATCAGCGGCTTTCATAAAGTTTTCGTCATGTTCAACAGCGATAACTGTGTTGCCGCGTTTAATCAAATTTTGAATAATGGCAATAAGTTTTTGCTTTTCTATTTCATGCAGACCGATGGTGGGTTCATCAAAAATGAAGATGATGGAATCCATTTCAGCAATGATATAACTGGCAAGGAACAGGCGTTGAATTTCGCCGCCCGATAAAGTGGGGATGGGACGGGACAAAGCAAGATGATGTAGCCCTACATCGTCCATACATTCCAGTTTCAACAAAATTTCTTCGGTCAGCCGCTTACCGGGCAGATTGCTTTCCGTAAAGAATTTCCGCAGATCGCGGATATACATAGCTTCCAGTTCCGATATGGTTTTATCGCCCACGTTCGTGTGGGATGCGGCTTCGCCAAGCCCGGTTCCTTTACACTTAGGACATGATTTTGAAGTAATCAATCCAGCTTTCTTATAAAGGTGATTCTGCCGTCCGCTGATCTCCTCTATCTTACCGGAACGCAGCAGCCACGGGATCACACCGTTAAACGGCGTTTTTCCGCCGTCGCCGTATATAAGCAGAGTTTGTTCGTCTGCAGATAAATCACAATACCGTTGTTCGAAAGAATAATGATGAAATTCGCAAAACTCCCTGAATCTGCGGCCTGTCCCGCCGCGTGTGACTTCCGGCAATATATCCCGCAACAGCCTTTCGGGATTTTCAAATATCAATTCTTCATTTACCGTAGCGGTCGTGCCGCTTCCCAAGCAACGCACACACATTCCTTTTGCCGAGTTTTTTTGAAACATTGCCATATCAAGCGGCAATCCGTCATCATATTCCGGGTCGCGCTTACCGTAATTGGCGAACAGCATCGCAAGCATGGCGCTGATTTTGGTGCGTGTTCCAACCGTGCTTCGTGGATTGGATTGACGGGTAATCCGTTGCTCGACCGCAACCGTGGGCGATAATCCGGTTATACTCTCAAAAGTGGGAACGCTGTCTATCATAAACGCCGTATCCGAAAACATCAGATAACGCCGCTTTCCTTCTTCGTATAGCGTATCAAAAGCAAGGCTGGACTTGCCCGAACCGGACACACCGGTTATGACCGTCAGCTTGCCTTTTGGTATTTCGACGTCCACATTTTTCAGGTTGTGGATTCGTGCGCTGGTAATTTTTATAACATCATCCATTCCATTTTCTCTCTTTCACAAGATGTAAAAACTGCACCGCCCAAAATGTCAAATCACATTCAAGGGCGTATTTACGTTTATAATTCAGCTCTAATCGCACATCAACGTATGCGGTAGGATATTCAATGTTTTTCGGAGAGTACCGCTTGTTATGGGGTAAATCAAACCGCATTCGCAGGATACCGTCAGCGTCGATGGCTTCCATAACATTATTTACGGATTCACAGATAATCTCAACAAGTTCGCCTACACCGAGCATAGCGATTTCGGTTAAAATACGGCGGTATAATATAGAATCAGAATCATCCGCGCGAAAAGAGCGGAATGGTCTGAGCAATAAGCCCACCGAATAATAATTGCTTTTGATTTTAACTTGCATATCATTATTTTCAGGTAGAGCCGTATTGCGATGGTTAATTGCATCTGCCATCAGTTTTACATTTTCCGGGGTTCTCCATTTTTTTGTATAGGCAAGAATGGCTAAGTGATTCACCGAGGGACAATATGTATCTTCTTCAACATACGGATAGTTGTACTTAGCGTTGCTTTGCCGGGTTTTCGTTATTTCTGAAAGCGAACCGACACTCATAAAACGTTTAAATGCTTCAAAGGAAATGCTTCGGATTTCGTCAAGTTCAGGGTCGTCGCCATATCCAAGCATGGATTGCATTGCATACATTAAAATCGCCAAACAGAAGCCGCTGTTCATGCCCAAAGACCAATCGTTAAACATTCTCACGGCTGACGATGAATAAGAAAATTCATGACGTAAGATTTCTTCGTTACGCATTGCCGCAACGAAGTTTTTAACAAGTGAATGCGTTTTCGGCACAGCGTAATAAGATAATAACCGTGCCGCCGTTTCACCGTCATGCAACGGCGTTTCATGGAAATTAGACGAACCGGTGTGCATCCCTATACCGATATAGCCGTTCGGCTTGGCGTAGCTCTCGACCAGCTTAAAATTCGGTGTCTGATAAATCTGTTCGAGCAGATTTTCTTCCTCTGTCTGCGTTAGGTTTTGCAAGATTTCTTTTCGTAGTCGGTATTGTATAACCGCCCCGGCGTTTTCGAGCAGAAAGTCGATTGATTTTGAAAGATTCATCGCAACCCAATCCTTTCTAAGACTTCGTTTGTGGTGACTCCTTCATAGGCATATTCTAATTCATTTAAGGTATACGGAATATTCGCCTTGTTTCCCAGCTTTATCAAACGGTAATTATTAGGCAACCGTTCAGCACTCTGTTTCACCGATTTACGAATCGACGGCTTTTCAATTTCTCCTGCTTTTTCAATTACAGTTTGCAAATTACCGAATTGCCTGAGCAAAGCCGCCGCCGTTTTCAATCCGATTTTATCCGCACCTTTTATATTATCTGAGGTATCGCCCGTGAGCGATTTGAAATCTGCGTATTGTTCGGGTAGTACGCCAAATTTATCCCGAATGACTGTGCTATCGCAAATTATCGTCTTATCTCCGCGGTAACGCAGGACAGACACATCTTCATTTATCAACTGAAAAAAATCGCTATCAAAGGATGCTATCACGATTTTTGTCTTGTTTTCGTATGTAAGAACGTAAGACGCCACCGCGTCATCGGCTTCACCATCAGCTATTTCTGTATGGGAAATCCCCATACAGTCAAGAGCGGCATATATATCGGGAAGTTGTGAAAATGGATTGTCCTCATCGGGGACATCGGCAAAACTCGGACGGTTCGACTTGTATTCAACAGACACTTCCGTTCTTGTGTTTTCGTGTTCTCCGTCAAATAAAACGACAATGTGGGTAGGTTTGGTCATCTTGATTATCTTAATAAACGCACCGACAAACCCCAATGTACCGTGGATTGCGCGACCATCCTTTCCGGTGATGCGAGAGGGCATACCGAAAAACATTTGAAACAATAGATTTGAACCGTCAACAATCAATAAATTCAAGCTATCCCTCCCATCTTCAATATCCAGTCAGCCGTTTGGCTTGCTGACATATTCGTATTGTCCACTACAACGACACGCTCATCGAAATTCAATAAATCATAAAAATGCTTTATCCAATACTCCGGCGTCACGCTTGTATGGCAAGTTCTCGTTTGACAACGGTCTACGGCTGTTTGATATTCAGGTTTCAACAGGAAAAACTTATAAAGTCAATAACCACCATTTCAAATGGTGGTTTGATATTAGCCCTATAAGGGCTGA
>ENA-UOOR01002669-UOOR01002669.1-fermentation-metagenome-genome-assembly--contig:-NODE-2669-length-17512-cov-2.557484_pt1 | contig 17512 bp, 17 predicted proteins | sample MGYA00245780_ERZ724029 | MGnify/ENA primary metagenome ERZ724029 (study PRJEB28704, sample SAMN03018315) | fermentation metagenome | biome: anthropogenic terrestrial biome; feature: soil; material... | reverse complement strand
TTTTTCATTGCCAAAAAGCGCTCTTTCACCCTCAGCATCCATACCTGCCACAAAACCTTCCATGGAAGGCAGGTCATCCAAGTTATTGATACCGAAAAAACCTAAAAAATCCCTGGTAGTTCCGTAAAGCACAGGCCTGCCGGGGGTTTCCCTGCGGCCTACCTCACGCACTAGTTTTTTCTCCAACAGCTTGCTAACCACGGCATCCGCATTTACCTGGCGTATACGTTCTATTTCACCACGGGTTATAGGCTGCCTGTAGGCAATGATAGCCAGCGTTTCCAAAGCCGCTTTGGAAAGCTGTTGGGTACGCGGCCGATACAGCTTTTCAATATCCGCCGCAAATTTTTCCTGTGTTAAAAACTGCCAGCCCCCCGCTATGGCACAAAGCCTAAAACCGCAAGAAGCATATTCTTTTTCCAGTTCTTTCAAAAGGCTCCTTATGGAAGCAATATCGGTTTCCGTAAGCTCAGCCAGTTTTTTTTCGCTTAAGGGTTCATAAGATACAAAAAGCAAACATTCGATAAGCTGTTTCAGCTCTTCCGCGAACAAAACCGTCAATCTCACTACCCCCTTAATAGTTATCAGCTTGATAGTTTTCCAAATTCCACAGGAAAACATAGATTCTTCCGTAGGCATCATTCTGCTGTACTTTTACAGCAGATATTTTTACCAACTCCAAAAGTGATAAAAACCTGACTATTACCCTGTTTTTGGTATAATCTTTTTCAAAAAGAGCTGTAAAATCAAGCCCTTTGGGATTTTCTTTTACTTTTTCGATTATATCCGACATCATTTCCGCCAGGCTGACTTCCTCCCTGGAGATAGCGCGGATAACTTCTTTATCTTTTACTTTTATCCAAACTTCCCGGAAAGCCTCAGATAAATCAGCCAGTGTTTTGCCGTCCAGCGGGTTCACATCACTGAAATATTGTGCATAAATACCTTCTTCATTCGGCCTTTCAAAACAAAGCTGCCTCTCCTTATAAAAAACGTCCAGCATTTGAGCGGCCTCTTTGATTTTCTTATATTCCAATAAATCCTGCACCAATTGCAGGCGCGGGTCGATATATTCTTCCTCCACCTCTTCGGGAGGCGGTGTGGGCAAAAGCATTTTGGCCTTGATGGAAATAAGGGTTGCTGCCATCACCAAAAACTCACTGGCCACATCCAAGTCCAACTTTTCCATTTGTTGGATATAGACAAGGTACTGGCCTGTGATTTCCGCAATGGGAATATCATAAATATCAACTTCATTTTTTTCGATTAAGTGCAAAAGCAGGTCAAAAGGCCCCTCAAACTGCTCGATCTGAATTTGATAATTCATAAGCACCTCTTAGCCGTTGTGAAAATCAGCAATTTTATTAAATCCCCATGGCCTCACGCACCAACTCCATAGTTGCCCGCGCAGCGGCACGGGCTTTATCATTACCATTGGCCAAAACATCGGTAATGATTTCGGGCTTGGCAGCAAAATGAGCTCGGCGTTCCCTTAACGGCTCCATAAAAGCATCAAGTTTTTCCGTCAAACGTTTTTTACAGGCTACACAACCAATAGTGCCAGCCTTGCAGGAAGCACAGATTTCGGGAGCCTCTTTTTTATTATAAAAATTATGATAGGTGTAAACCGTGCAAACCTCGGGGTGGCCAAGGTCATCCTTTTTGATGCGGGCGGGATCAGTGATCATTTGCTTTACTTTGTCCCTGATTTCCTCAGTTGAAGCAGCTATGGCAATATCATTATGATAGCTTTTGCTCATTTTACGGTTATCGATACCGGGCAAAAGCTTTACTTTAGCCAAAATCTCTTTGGTTTCGGGAAACACTTCTGTTTTATATAGATGATTGAAACGACGGGCTATTTCACGGCAAAATTCCAAATGCGGCAGTTGATCTTCCCCAACTGGCACTGCATTGGCGCGGTAAATCAAAATATCCGCTGCCATCAAAAGAGGGTAACCCAAAAAACCATAGGTGGCAATATCCTGTCCAGCGGCATTAAACTGCTTGATTTGCTCCTTATAGGTAGGCACACGCTCCAGCCAGGAAAGAGGAGCCATCATAGAAAAAAGCAAATGCAGCTCCGCATGTTCCTTGATGGCGGACTGCACAAAAATAGCGGCTTTTTCAGGGTCTAAACCTGCGGCAAGCCAATCCAGGGTCATTTCTATCCTATTTTCTTTAATATGACGGGGGTCTTCAAAAGCTGTGGTCAAAGCATGCCAATCTGCTACTGCATAATAGCATTGATATTTTTCCTGCAAAGCCACCCAGTTTTCCAATACGCTGTAATGCCCCAAATGCAGGCGTCCTGTTGGCCTCATACAGCTTAAAATAGTTCCCTTTTTTTCCAACACTAACACTCCTTAATATTAATATATAAAATAATTATACAATACCTGAAATAATCATTATACCTGTAGCAAAAGCAGTTGCTATAGGGTTTATGATCATGCTCATGATCCCTGTTAAGGAAAGGGCTACTAAAATAAGTATACTGTACTGCCCCATGCTGTAAACCTTTTCGGCATATTTATCTGGTAATAACATAGCCAACACTTTGGAACCGTCCAAAGGCGGCAAGGGAATTATATTGAAGGCAGCTAAAAATATGTTTATCCAAAAAAGCTGGTAAAAAAATTCTGCAAAATATGGATTATACGGTAAAACGCCCGTGCCCATCAAATTGGATAAAATAACAGTGATAAGCGCCAAAAACAAGTTGGAAAGCGGGCCCGCCAACGCAACCAGCATCATGCCCACTTTGATATTGCCCCGAAAACGCAAAGGATTCACCATTACGGGCTTGGCCCAGCCAAAACGCGTGAAAATAAGCATTAAAGTACCTATTGGGTCCAAATGGCGCAAAGGGTTTAAAGAAAGCCTGCCCTGAAGGCGCGGCGTATCATCCCCCAGCCAGGAAGCCACCAAGCCATGGCTAAATTCATGGAAAGTAAGCGCCAGTAAAACCGCAGGAATACTGTAAAGCAATGCTTGTATATTAATATTTAAACCACTCAATCTATGACCTCTTTTCTTTATAAAACCATATAAAACATCTAATTATATATTATATCAAATTTATTTGTGCTTTACAAACATAAAAAAGGGCTGCTTAAAGCGGCTGATATAAACAAAATGTCATCCTGAGCATTAGCGAAGGATTATAATAAAGATCCTTAACTGCGTTCAGAATGACACTTATGTTTATTATTTAAAAACTAATTTGAGCAGCTGTTTCAACACAAACAAGAGGATTTTTAAGTTATTTTATTTCAGGCAGGTGCCCGAAATTTTTGGGGTCGAATTCAATATCCTGCAAATCGCCCGCCATATAGCTGGCATAAGCCTGCATATCAAAAAAGCCGTGGCCGCTTAAGCAAAAAAGTATAGTTTTTGCTTCCCCTGCTTCCTTGGCTTTAAGGGCTTCATCTATAGCAGCTTTGATGGCATGAGAGCTTTCGGGTGCAGGCAAAATAAATTCAGTTTGAGCAAAAAGCTTAGCTGCATCAAAAACTTGGTTCTGGTTATAAGCTACTGCATCTATCAAACCATCGTTACGCAATTGGCTGATCAAAGGCGACATACCATGGTACCTTAAACCGCCGGCATGAATACCCGAAGGAATAAAATCATGACCCAAGGTATACATTTTGCATACGGGAGCCATCTTGGCGGTATCACCGTAATCATAAGCGAATTTACCTTTGGTAAGGGTTGGGCAGGCAGTCGGCTCTACTGCCAAAATATCCACTTTTTTACCGTTCACTTTATCCTGCACAAATGGAAAAGCAATACCTGAAAGGTTGCTGCCGCCACCCGCACAGCCTATAACTATATCCGGGTAATCATCCGCTTTTTGAATTTGGGTTTTGGCTTCCTGTCCAATTATGGTTTGATGCAGAGAAACATGGTTCAAAACACTGCCTAAAGAATATTTGGTATCCTCCCTTTGCAGGGCATCCTCAACCGCCTCACTGATAGCTATGCCCAAACTGCCTTTGCAGTTGGGGTCTGCCGCAAGAACATTACGCCCTGCTTGTGTATAGGGGCTGGGGCTTGCACAAACCTTGCCGTTATAAAGCTCCATAAAGTGCCTGCGATAAGGTTTTTGGTTATAGCTTACCTTAACCATATATACCTGCATTTCCAAACCGAAATAATTAGCCGCCATGGAAACTGCACAGCCCCACTGGCCCGCTCCTGTTTCGGTCGTCAAACGTTTTACGCCTTCCTGTTTATTATAATATACCTGGGCAACCGCAGTATTTAGCTTATGGCTGCCGCCGGGATTAGCACCCTCATATTTATAATAAATTTTAGCAGGGGTATCCAAATATTTTTCCAAACGATAGCAGCGCACTAAAGGTGTTGCCCTGTATAAATCATAAAATGCCTGCACTTCATCGGGAATTTCAATGTACCGTTCCAAGCTTACTTCCTGTGCAATCAGCACTTTGGGGAAGATAGCTTCCAAATCGGGCCCTGTCAATTCCTGAAGATTTGCGGCATTCAGAGACGGCTCCGGTTTGGTAGGCATATCTGCCACCACATTATACCAGGCCGTTGGTCTTTCATTTGCTGTTAATGTAATAGTATTGTCTCTGGGAAATTTACTCATCTCAACTCACCTCATCTAATGTTTTAAGCATGCCGACAACTCTCTCATAAACGGTTGCCGCTCATTGCTTTCGGTAATTATATCAAATAATTATGCGAAAAACAATAGCTAATAATTATAATATTTTTTGGCTTTTTCCCAGATATAGGCTATTGCTTTGGCAGTAATCGGTGAACCGTTTTTGGGTTCATCACTGCCGCACATTTTACCCGGGTCGCCCATGCCCAGCACCAATAACTGTTTTTGGCCGCAAATCACACCAAGTGTATCCCCAACCAAAAAACTATCGGTTTTGGTTTTGCCGTTTTTATCTACCGCTTTAGCTACTATATTGCCTTCATTATCTATGGAATTAGTTATATGCAAAATCTCACCGTTTACCGTATCAGAGGCCACTGCCACAATACCAATGAGTTGTATAACAGGATGAAACATAATTTGCCTAATCAAGCCCTCACCACTGCCCTCACATTGCCAGCCCTTATCATCCGCCAGCACTAAAACAGGTTCTTTTTCTGCTTTAGCTATTTCGGCAAATATAGCACTCTTGTCCTTTGAAGTAGGTATACCGATACTTGTTTCAACAAAAGTACCGTCCAAATCAACAGCCGCCTGCCTTACGGCGGCGGCGGCTGTTTTATCTCCATCTGTTACAACTATAACTCGTTTTTTTCGCACTTGAACCACCCTTGTTTTATTATGCGGTTCCAGCTAATTTATTATACTTTTACATTTACATCAAAGGCGCAAACAAACGCAAAATGGCATTAAGCCAACGGCGACGCCAGCTTATATTTTGGCTTTCCTGTACGGAAATCTGACGGCAGGCCTTTAAGGTTTCCAAATAATCCTCTTTCATTTCTGCAAGCGCTTTAGTTTTGTACATCCAAACCCCACACTCAAAGTGCAAATAAAGGCTGCGATAATCCAAATTTATAGTACCAACTATACCCAGTTTATCATCTACTACAAAGGTTTTGGAATGAATAAAGCCGGGGGTATACTCATAAATTTTTACACCTGCATCAATGAGATGGTAATAAGAAGCACGGGTAAGGGTATGAACATACCATTTATCGGGGATATGCGGTGTAATAATCCTAACATCCGTACCGCCTTTAGCAGCAACACAAAGTGCAGTCAAAAGCTCATCATCTATTACCAAATAAGGTGTTGTAATATAAACATACTGTGTAGCCTTGTTTATCAAATTCAAATAAGCATATTCGGCCACAATTTCATCATCCAGTGGGCTGTCGCCGAAGGGAAGTACATAGCCATCCTCATAAACTTGTTCAGGCGCATAATGATGCGGACGGAACCTGCCCTTATCCTCTTTAGCGTCTTTGGGGCGGTAAATATACCAAGTTTGCAAGAATATCATGGTTAAATTCCAAACACCCTGCCCTTTAAGCATGATGGAGGAATCCTTCCAATGCCCGTATTTGACTTTTTTATTGATATATTCATCCGCCAAATTAATGCCGCCCGTAAAGCCAACCCAGCCATCTATTACCGCTATTTTACGGTGATCACGGCTATTATGCCTTACGGTAAGAGAAGGCCTGAAAGGGTTAAAAGCAACAGCTTTGATACCGTATTTTTCTAAAGTCCTATAGTATTTACGAGGCTGCAAACAGCCCGCGTCATCATAAATCAAACGCACCTCCACACCCTGTGTAACTTTAGTTTTAAGTATCTCCAAAATCCTATCCCACATAATACCGGGTTCAATAATAAAATACTCCAAAAAAACAAAGTGTTTAGCTTGCTCCAGCTCCTGTATCAAGGCTATGAATTTATCCTCACCCATAGGCAGGTATTTGGTTTCAGTATTTTTGCAAAGTGGATAATGCGCGCAATTTATAAGATAACTTGCCTGCTTAGCACCTTGTTTATCTATTAAATAAAGCTCATCCAGCAAAGCAGGATCCGATTTTAAGTAAGGTTTAGTGTTGTTGTATATGGCCTGCATTTTTTTACGCATTTTCCTGCCCATACGGTTACCGCCGAACAATAAATAAAACAAACCGCCGAAAACAGGCAAAACCAGAATGGTAATAGACCATACCAGCTTATAAGCCGAATTGATCCTGCGGTTGATTATCACAAATATAACAAATAAACTTAAGAAAATAAAGGCTGCGTAAAAATAAGTAAATTTATCAGATAATCTCCAAATAGCTATAATTAAAATAGCGGCTTGGAGCAAAATCAGAATAGATGCCATAAAAACTCTGCTGAACAAAAGTTTAATCAGCTTTTTCATCCCAACACCTCTTTACTCTAGCTTCTCCCTTCCTGTGTATTTTATCATAAATGTTAATAAAAGGCAAAAAAAAACAGGCGTTGCGAGAACACCTGTTAAGAGATCATATATTTCTTTAACAGCATTATGGCCTGCTTTTCCAAACGACATACCTGTACCTGCGAAATACCAAGTTTAGCTGCTACCTCACTTTGGCTTTCTTCTTTAAAAAAGCGGCAGGCCATTATATATTTTAGCCTTTCAGGCAAATTAGCCAAGCCTTCTCTAAGCTGTAAGCTTTCCAGCCATATATCCTCTCCGTCTTTAGCCACCACTGTATCACCCAAACAAAGCTTCTGGCTGTCATCACCTTTAAGAGGGCTTTGCAATGAAGCAGGCCTTTGCCCTGCTTCTAAAGCCATGGTCAGCTCCTCCGTTTTTACTTGCAGTATTTCCGCAAGTTTTTTTACGGAAGGATCCTTATCATGTTTTTTCCTGAATTCCTCCTGTGCCAAATGAGCTTGATAATTCAAATCCTTTAAGGAACGGCTTACATGAATAGGGCTGTCATCCCTTAAACTGCGCCTTATCTCACCGATTATCAAAGGTACAGCATAGGTAGAAAAACAATTTTTATAGCTTAAATCAAAATTTTCAATGGCTTTTAAAAGCCCTATGATACCTATTTGAACTAAATCGTCCCAATCGTAACCGCGTCCGTTAAAGCGCTGCACCAAAGAATATACCAGGAGCAGGTTAGAACACACTATTTTATCCTTGGCTTTTTGTTTAGCCACCTCATCACCGGCCTGCGCCTTTTTTATTAATTCCCGCAGCTCATCATCTTTTAGGGGCGGTAAATGGGACATGAATGTTTTTTGTCCCATAAGCCACCTAACCTTTATTTGATTCAGTAGTTTCCTCTTGCAGCATTTTGGTAAGTATAACTTCAGTACCCTTGCCGATTTCGGAAAAAACGTCTAGTTTATCCATAAAAGAATTCATAAAAGCAAAGCCTAAACCCATACGATCCCCACAGGAGGAAAAGTTTGGTTCCATTGCTTCCGCTATGTTTTGAATACCTACGCCATTATCCTTGATCCTGATTGTAAGCCTATCCTCCCAATGTTCTATAGCAAGCCCCACCAATTCATCCGCTCTTCCCTCATAACCATGGATAATAGCGTTGGATACGGCTTCCCAAACCGCCACTTTTATTTCATCCAGTTGGCTCAGCAATAAATCCAGCGGAGCAGCTACGGCAGCCACCATTACCCTAGACAATGCCACATTTTCCGCAATACTAAAAAACCTGCTTTCCACACGATTGATCAGTTTAGCCATTATAATATCCCCCCTACCCTGTTTACAGCCTGCTTGCACGCAGGGCTTACTTCCATAATTTTTGCCAGGCCCGACAAAAGCAAAATTTTATAAACCTGCTCATTTGCGCCTTTTACAGCAACCTTACCGCCACGCGCTAAAAGCTTGCGATAACGCCCTAAAATGACCCCTAGGCCCGAGCTATCGATAAAGCTTACGCTTGTTACATCAAATACTATATTTCTTAAGCCGGAACGCCCAAGCTCATTATCTATGGCATCTCTCCATTCATCACACATAGACATATCGATTTCTCCTTCCGTTTGCACATAAAGAATACCGCCTTCTTTTTTGAACCGGTACTGCATTTGCACCACTCCTTGCCTTTATTTAATACCTTATTTACGTCTTTGTCTTTAAACTGTGTGCTAGCTTTCTACAACCCAAGGCTTGCTTCCTGCGATGAAAAACCACTAAGAATGTCGAAAAACATTAAAAAGGCTGCCTATTTAAGGCAGCCTCATAAAACAGAATTTTAATTTATACAATACTATTACTATTACTATTACTATTACTATTATTTTTATTATTATTAAACTGCAGACATAGTTGCAACCAAAATTTCACGCCATTGACCAATTAAGGAGATTTTGGCAACATCCGCATTTGCCAGCAGATCCACTTCCGCTAAAACCTTTTCTCCCTCTTTTACCTGAACCATACCAAGAATATCACCTTTAGTTATAGGAGCATTAAGGGGAGTATTAAAATTCAAGGGTGTGGTTATTTCAGCCTTATTGTTTTTCTTTATTGTAACCCCAACCTGCTTTTCGGCAATAGCTTCCACTTCATCTGTTTCTCCTTTATTTACAGGAACCGAGCAAATCATCTCATTTGCTTTATAAAAGGATTTAAAACTGTATTCATTGAAACCATAATTCAAAAGCTTCATGGTTTGTGTAAAATGGCCATTTGCTTCACCAACACCCATAACAACCGTTATAAGCCTTAAAGAATCTCTTTCAGCTGTACAAACCAAATTACGTTTGGCCTCGCTTGTAGTGCCTGTTTTCAAGCCGTCCACACCATCATACCATTTCAAAAGACGGTTAGTGCTCCATAATTTCAAAGGCTTGGGATCTAGCCTAAAATCATATTCATAAATCGAGGTATAATCCAGCATTTTAGGTACTGTTATAGCATATAAGCCAAGCTTTGCCATATCAGCAGCGGTTGTATAATGGTTAGGGTCGTGCAGGCCATGGCAATTGGTAAAATTAGTATTTTTCATTCCCAGCTCTTTGGCTTTTTGATTCATCATTTCCACAAAAGCCTCATTGGAGCCTGCTATATGCTCGGCTACAGCCACACTGGCATCATTACCCGAACCTACAGCAACAGCTATCAGCATCTCATGCAGGCTTCTGGTTTCTCCATCATATAAGTACACCTGGGAACCACCCATAGAAGCGGCATAAGAGCTTGTTACAACTGTATCCTCAAGGCTTAAGCTACCATCCGCCAAACCCTCCAGCGCCAATACCAAGGTCATTATTTTAGTAGTACTGGCAGGATACCATTTTTGCGTGCTGTTACTCTCCGCTAGAATATTACCGCTTGCGGCATCCATCAACACAAAGGCTTCGCCGCTGATTTCGGGAACTTCTGCAGCTAAGGCTGAAGCCGAAAACGCAACAAGGCTAAACATAATTAAAATAACTACAGCCCACAGCTGCGATAATTTCATTTTTACCCCTCCTTGTATATTAAAGGTCTTTTTCAATATATGCTACAAGAAATATATGATACAAGAGCTTTATTTATGCCCAAATAAAAACCGTGCCTACAGTCGCTTCAAAAAGCAGCTTTGGCACGGTTTTTAAACTGTTGTTAACTAGGCAAAAGTACAGGCTATAATATTTTTAGCCAAGGGGTAAAGCCTTGCTCATCCACAATACCGTAAATAAGATCAGGTATTTCCACAGGCTCGGGCGTTATTTTTACTGCTGCAAGTACATCACCGCCAACCTGAGTTGCTCCCATTACATCATCAGCATACAAGGTGGCCAAACAATCTCCTTTATTTATTACATCCCCTACTTTATAGTGAAAAACAATACCCACATTAGGGTTTATACTATCTTCTTTTTTTAGCCTTCCAGCACCCAAATCACGCGCGGCGCGGCCTATAGCCAAAGCATTTATACTTTCTATATAGCCGCTTTCCAAGGAAGCCATTTTAACCACATAATTGGCATGGGTAAGCTTATTATCCTTTATGGCATTAATACTGCCGCCCTGTGCCTTTACCAAAGCCAAAAACTTTTTCCAAGCAGAGCCGTTATCCAAAAGCTTTTTTGCACAAAGCACTGCTGCCTTGCGTTCGGTTTTTACCTTGGACATATATATGAGCTCCCCCGCCAAAGCAGTAGATAATTCCAAAAGATCGTCAGGACCTTCACCACGCAAAGCTTCTACTACTTCGTCAACTTCCAGGCTGTTGCCTACCGCATAGCCCAAAGGTGCTTCCATGGAGCTTATTAAAGCAGACACCTTTTTACCGTTGTTTAAGCCTATTTTCACCATAGTTTCAGCAAGTTTTATGGCATCCTCAGGAGTTTTAATAAAAGCGCCGCTGCCATATTTAACATCCAAAACTATTATATCGGCCCCTGTAGCCAATTTTTTCGCCATTATACTGGCGGCTATCAAGGGAATGGAATTTACCGTTGCCGTAACATCGCGCAAAGCATAAAGCTTTTTATCAGCAGGTACTATATTTTCACTTTGGCTAATCACCGCTATACCATCTTTTTTAACCTGCCTACGGAAATCGGTCACACTCATTTCCACTTCAAAACCCGGAATAGCTTCCAGCTTATCCAAAGTACCGCCCGTATGCCCCAAACCGCGGCCGGACATTTTGGCAAATTTTAAATCCGCGGCCGCTGCTATAGGTGCCACCAACAAAGTTGTTTTATCACCCACACCGCCGCTGCTGTGTTTGTCCACCTTAATGCCGTTTATGCTGTTTAAATAAATACACTCTCCCGAATCCACAATTACCGAAGTAAGCCAGTTGGTTTCATCCTCATCCAAACCATTTAAAAATACAGCCATTAGCATAGCAGCTGATTGATAATCAGGAATAGAACCTTCTACATAACCTTTTAGCCAGAATTCAAATTCATTAAAACTCAATTTATTGCCATCCCGCTTTTTGGCAATAATATCATACATATTCATGAACCTTATACCTCCGCTTTTCTTTAAAAAAGAGGCGGGAGAGCTCCCGCCTGAAACTATTGCTGTTGGAATGCCTTTTTGGCTTTAGCTTTGGCTTCCTTCTTTTGTTTTTCCGACTTTTCAACAATAGCTAATAAAAGCCTGGTAAAGTTAGTACCGCTTTTTGCTGACACAGCCATAGAATCCTCATGGTTAAGGCGTTCTTCACGCATACCAGCACCATAATTGGTAAGGCAGGAAATACCCAGCACCCTCATACCGCAATGATTGGCAACAATCACTTCAGGCACGGTTGACATACCTACGGCATCACCACCCAAATAGCGAATCATACGGATTTCCGCAGGGGTTTCATAACTTGGCCCGGGAGTACCCACATAAATGCCCGCATGAAGCAAAATCCCTTGTTCCACAGCGCATTTTTTGGCAAGCATTCGCAATTCACGGTCATACGCTTCAGTCATATCCGGGAAACGGGGTCCGAATTCATCATCGTTAGGCCCTCTTAAGGGATTACGACCCGTCATATTGATATGATCTTCTATAAGCATAAGCTCTCCTGGCTTATAATCCCTGTTCACAATACCCGCGGCATTGGTAACGATAAGGGTTTCAGCACCCAAACGGCGAATAGCTTGAATAGGGAATACAAGTTCCTCCATTTTATAGCCCTCATAATAATGAAAACGTCCACGCATGGCAATAACATATTTATTGCCCAAATAACCGCCTACCAACTGGCCTTCATGCCCTTCCACAGTTGTGATAGGGAAATCGGGCAAATTTTTATAAGGTATGGAAACAGGCTCCCTAAGGCTTTCCACTAAACCACCAAGCCCCGAACCTAAAATAAGCAGCATATCAGGTTTATGCGGAATGTGTTCCTGAATAGCCTTAGTTACCAATAAAATCCTATCTTCTTTTCCTCTTGTCATAGTAAAACCTCCTATACAAATTATTTAATTGATTTCAGCATTGAAGTACCTGTAGACGGAAAGGTTACCTGCAAATAGTCCGCCACAGTAGCACCTACATCGGCAAAGGTTTGCCTTAAACCCAAATCTACAGGATGTACCTTTTTGCCATACACCAATAGCGGCACATATTCCCTGGAGTGATCCGTACTTTCGGTTGTGGGGTCTGCCCCGTGATCCGCGGTTATAAACAGTATATCATTTTCATGCAATTGTGCAAGGATTTGGGGAAGCAAAGCATCAAATTCCTCCAAAGCCTTACCATAGCCCTGTACATCGTTACGGTGCCCGTAAACCATATCAAAATCCACCAAATTTGCCCAAATCAGGCCTTTATCGTATTTTGCCATAGCTTGCAAAAGTTTATTGATACCATCTGCGTTATTTTTGGTGGGAAAGCTGTCCGTTACCCCGTTTTCAGCAAAAATATCATGGATTTTGCCTACACTTACACTGGGCAACCCCGCTTTTTCAACCATGGACATCAAATGTCCTTTAGGAGGCAAAAGCGAAAAATCCCTGCGGTTTGCCGTACGGCGGAAATCCCCCGCTTTGCCTGTAAAAGGCCTGGCTATAACTCTAGCTACCGCATGTTTGCCTGTAAGTATATTCCTGGCCTTAAGGCACATATCATATAGTTCCTCAAGTGTTATAACTTCCTCATGAGCCGCTATTTGAAATACGCTGTCTGCTGAAGTATATACTATAGGATAACCGGTTTGCATATGCTCGGCTCCTAATTTTTCAATAATAGCCGTTCCCGAAGCTACGGTATTGCCCAGTATCTTCCTGCCTATGGCTTTTTGGAAAGGTTCTGTAACTTCAGCGGGAAAGCCATGGGGATAAGTAGGCAAGGCTGTTAAAATGGGAGTGCCGGCCATTTCCCAATGCCCTGTTGTAGTATCCTTGCCCTGCGACTTTTCGGCCATTTTACCGTAAGCGGCTGTAGCATTGCTAACAGGTGCTACTCCTTTTACAGACGCTATATTGCCCAGCCCCATTGCCTGTAAATGGGGCAACTTAAGCCCGCCTACAGAATCTGCTATGTTGCAGATGGTGTTGCTGCCGCAATCACCATATACTTTGGCATCGGGCATTTCTCCTATACCTACACTATCCAAAACAATAATTATAGCTCTATTATACAAAAAATCACCTTCATTCTCTATGGGCGCGGGGATGATGATTCTCATAAACCTCACGAATACGGCTATTCGTAAGATGAGTATAAATTTGAGTTGTACTTATATCCGCATGCCCTAAAATTTCCTGTACTATTCTTAGATCCGCCCCGTTTTCCAACAAATGAGTGGCTACAGAATGCCTTAAGATATGCGGTTTCAAAGCTAAAGTGAGCTTTGCCTGCTCTCCGTAAGCTTTTAGTATCTTCCAAAAACCTTGCCTGGTTATACGGTTACCGCGCCAATTAACAAACAGCACTGTTGAACGGCGTTCTTTCAAAATCTGCCTTCTGCCGCGGTTCAGGTAAAGCTCCAAAGCCTCCAGCGCCTTTTTACCCACAGGAACTATCCTTTCCTTGCTGCCTTTACCCATACAGCGCACAAAGCCCACATCTCTGTTCACATCTGCCACATCCAAATTCACCAGCTCACTTACCCTTAAACCCGTTGCATATAAAAGCTCCAGCATTGCTTTATCCCTTTGCCCTATAGCAGAAGTGCAATCGGGAGCCGCCAAAAGACGCTCCACCTCCGCTTCCGTAAGTACCTTAGGGAGAAGCTGAGCCTGCTTTGGACTTTCCAAATTGCGGGCAGGGTTTATCTTTATATAGCCCTCTTTGGCAGCATAATTAAAAAATCCCTTTAAGGCAGACATTTGCCTTGCCAATGTTGAAGAGGCCTTGCCCTCGTTATACAAAAAGGCAAGATAAGAGCTTAAGGTTTCGCTATCTATATCCTGAATACTTTTGATATTTTGGTTTCGAGTAAAAACGGCAAAATTACGTAAATCAAAACCATATCCCCAAATAGTATTTTCAGCCAGCCCTTTTTCTACACTTAGGTAAACCAAAAAACTTTTAACATATTCTTCAATTTCACCAAGCTTTACTTCAGAAGGAAAGTCGTTTTTCATACCAACACCTAAAATATATCAGAATTTTTCCACAACAACACTAAAAAAATAAGTGCCTTTATACAAGACACTTAGAAATTCCACAAAATATGTCAAAATCCTTTTTCTCTTTTTATTAAAAGTCTAGGGCAAATAAGTAGTATTTACAGGAAAATCGGTAATTAACTCTTCCCCTGTTAACAAATTACGCACCTGATACCAAACCGTTTGTATAGGTACAGGCTCTAAAACATCACCATCCACCCTTATCGGTTCTCCGGGAGAGCTTTCTGTTTCAATCAAAGTTTGCATATAGCTTTCCATCGCCCCTGCCTCGGCCAAAGAAACATAAGTATAAGGCACTACTACACCCAAAAATAAAGCCAAGAGCAAAAGTTTAAATATTATGCCTAATTTTTTTTTTGGTTTGGTAAGTGCTAAAAAAATCATTTTACCCCTCCTTATTCTGAAACCCTATGCCAAAAACCCAAAAAACATAGCCAAAAGCTTTGGTGAAATATAACCCTGAAAACAAGCTGCCAATACTGCAAAAAACCATAAAACAACAAAGATCATGCTATAAATAAATAAACTGTTCTTTAAGTCCACATTACCGCAAATAAGCTCATAGCTAAATTTTGCTGAAAAAACACAAGCAAACAAAAAAATGGGCAAAAGCAGCAAATGCTGTGGTAAAATTGCTAAAAGGCTCAATACAATGCCATAGGCAGCATCACCCATAATAAGTATGCTTAAACAAAAGCCCAACACAAAACTTCGTAAAGCCAGCAAAATATATGCTAAAACTACCCCTATCAAAGACATCCCCGCCACATACCAAATCAACAAAAGCACACTGTTTGCACAAAGTGCCGCTTTAGTTTCGGCAGCACTGTTAACTTCTAAATTCGGTAACGCGGCAAATATATTGTTTACGATTTCTAAAACCGCACTATAACTTGCATTGGTTAAATAAAAAGGTGAAACCAACCCAACTAAAAAGGCGGATACCAAAACACCCAGGGCAACCTTCATACTTTTTATGGACAATGAGTTCAGTTTTCCTTTCAGCATACCCCCAAACACCTTGCCACCTCTTTTCTTTAATGATAATTATGCTGAAAAAAACAATTTATGCTTTAATAAAAATTACAAAAACCAACTCCAAAAAATAAAAAGGAACCGTTTAAAACGGTTCCTTTTTGGTTTTAATTCGATTTTAATTTGATTTTATTTTTAATTTGATTTTAAAAACTTAAATTAAATTGCCTTCTCGCCAAGACGTAATTTATCGGACACCATAGCAATAAATTCGGAATTAGTTGGTTTGCCTTTATCCATATTAACGGTATAGCCAAAATACTTGTTCATCATTTCCACATTACCACGATCCCAGGCAAGCTCTATGGCGTGGCGAATGGCACGTTCAACACGGCTGGCTGTGGTATCATATTTTTCAGCTATAAGAGGATAAAGTTCTTTGGTAACCGCGCCCATCAGGTTTACTTCCTCAACCACAAAAATAATTGCATCCCTTAAATATTGATACCCTTTTACATGGGCAGGCACACCCATTTGGTGTATAACCTTAGTAACATCAAGCTCTAAATTTCTGGATTTAAGCACTGCAGGCATAGCAGTTGAAGGCTTTTCACCGGTTTTTGTGAGTTGATTCAAGCGAGATACTAAAATACTGAAATCCAACGGCTTCATCATAAAATAATTGGCACCCAATTCCATAGCCCTTTTGGTAAGGCTGTATTCCCCAATAGCACTTAACATAATGGTATATGGTCTTTTTGGCAAATCCATGTCTGCCATTGCTTCCAGCACTCCTATGCCATCACGCTTAGGCATGATATTATCCAAAAGTAATACGTCGGGTTCTGTGGTCTGCAATAAAGCAAGGGCTTCTTCTCCATCATGCGCGATCCCGCAAAGCTCATAATCATCAAGCATTTCAAAGTATTCCTTGAAGCTTTGACAAAAGCTTTGGATATCATCGGCTAAAAGAATTGTAGTTTTGTCTGTCATTAAAACTCCTCCTTATAATAAAAATAATGGCTAATTTTACACTTTGCTGTTTTATTTCATATAACAAAGGCGGTATAACTTTTTCTTAGCCTAGGAGTTCGACATTTCAAAATTCCAATCCTGCCAATTTTTTCCAACTAAATACCACTTTATTAGGCATTTATCCGACAAATTACGACATTACTTATGATTTAGCAGCTTTAAGCATGCCTACTGCGAAACAACCATAACCTCGTGTGGGGTCATTCACAAAAACGTGAGTGACCGCTCCCACAAGACGGTTGTTTTGAATAATAGGACTACCGCTCATTCCTTGTACTATACCACCGGCAGCAGCCAGCAGTTCCGAATCGGTTACCTGTATAATAAGGTTTTTATTTGTGTGCAGATTATCCTTAAAAACTTTTATTATATTGATATCAAATGCTTGTATACAGCTTCCGTTTACAACTGTAAGCATTTGCGCAGCACCTTCGGTTATTTCATCAATACCTGCAATGGAAATAGGTTCAGGGAAAATTTCATTGTCTAAATTTGTCGATAAGCTGCCGAATATTCCAAAGCCATTGTTATACTTAATTGTACCTTTTAAGGCATTATCAGTAAAAACACCCACTTTTTCACCTGGTGTTCCCTTTTCGCCTCGGTTAATACTTTGAATATCCGCGCTTACAATATTACCGCTTTCATTTGTTGCATTGGCTTTTTCCCTCATATCGGCGATTTCATGCCCCAAAGCACCATAAGTGCCACTTTCAGGATCATAGTAGGTCAATGTGCCTATACCCGCGGTATTATCACGAATATATAACCCTATGCGATAGCTTTGGCTATCGTTGCAATAGATCGGCTGAACTTTTACCTCCTGCACGGCACCATCCCTGCTCAAAGTGATGCTCATAGGATTTTCATTATTGCCATTCTGATTGATAAAGCTTTGAATTTCTTCATCTGTTTTTACTTTTTGGTCATTTACCTCTAAAATAAAATCTC
>ENA-UOOR01002666-UOOR01002666.1-fermentation-metagenome-genome-assembly--contig:-NODE-2666-length-17519-cov-3.161017_pt1 | contig 17519 bp, 16 predicted proteins | sample MGYA00245780_ERZ724029 | MGnify/ENA primary metagenome ERZ724029 (study PRJEB28704, sample SAMN03018315) | fermentation metagenome | biome: anthropogenic terrestrial biome; feature: soil; material... | reverse complement strand
CTGAAGCCCTTATCCTAACTTGTTTAATACCTCCGCTTTCGACTATCTTCTCAACCTCAATGTATAGTGCTTTTAAGTGATTTAGATCAGCATCCTCATAATAGCCATAGCGGTCTATCCACAGGGTCGTTTTTCCTTTGTACTTCTCAACTGATGTCTCAAAAAACGCTTTGGCATTCCGAAAGGTTACATGCCCACAATCATTGGCAATCCATACATTCCTTCGCATACCAATCCCCCAATGAAATAGATTATGAGCAAAACTGTTTACAAACAGGGCATTAAGCCCACAATGTGCGTAAAGCTTTTACAAGTAAACAGTACAATCCTTCTGTAGTTACTATTTTAAATCAAAAACCAGTCCCAATCGCGTCGATCTTCCAACCCAACTTGTCTAGGGTTCGGACCATGCTGAAGAAACGCTCATTCATACCTTTGCTGTATGCAGACACAACGTTAGCAGGCAATTCTAGGTCAAACTTTACGCAAAAGAGTCTCTTATTGTCCGCCACTGCATCTTGCTCTGGGTTCGCCTGCTCAACTATGCTGATCACTTCAGCGTTAGCACCGCTAGGCAAGGGCTGAAAGTCTACGTTATGAAGCTTGTTCTCATCGAGGTTGCTAAAAACATGCCCCAACATGAACCTACTGCTTAATTCCCTAAAGGTGGAGACAGAGTCGCCAGCAGCATATGATGAAAAGTAGGCCCGTATTACATCCTCCGGCTCCTGGAAATTATCTGCTGTATCCTCAGCACTGCGCACTTCATCTAGCCAGCCCTCCACTGGAAAGCCAGTAATCCCCTCTACGCTCTTACCGGTCAAAGAGTAACCATACCTGCCGGTCTGGTCTAACCACGCACCAATAATCTGATCATCCTGACGCACGATTAGTGCCCTCCCGCTTTCTGCCAAGCAAGGAGGTAACTCATACTGTCCTCCTAACCGCTCTTGCAGGTCTTCTGCAACGCGGGAAATCTCCAGCTGTACTTCTTCACCAGCATATTTACACATATCAAGCCCTATAGCTTTGCTACAGACGTTAGCCATAGCCCAATAGACACTGCTGGGAGTACTAATCCTATTGGCTCCAAGCTCAGATGGTATTTCAACATCTAGCGCAGCGATTTGCTGACAAGCTGTCCAGCCGTAATCGGCAAAGAGCAAGCGAACATCTTCCCGAACTGGAATAGCATCTGGTGTGACATTCTGCTGGAGCGGCAACTCGTCACAACCAACAACGGGAGATCCAGCGCCTTCTGAGACTAATTTGCTGGACTCAGGCGTGTTAGGCTCTGATTTGCGTGGCTGACAGCCCGGGAGTATTAAGCAAACCAATAACAGTAACAAACCTAGTCTTTTCCCCACCTTACGGCTCATTATTATCACACCTTTCAATGAGTAGTGGTTCAACTCACCGCACCAAAGCAAACCCGCTCTGGTAGCATTACGCAGCTATCCGGGGGGGGTGCTTATTGGGATTACAAGTACTGAAAGTTATGGGTTATTTAACGCTAGACCTCAAACCCCTCCTTAGATATTAACCATCTGCCGTCTACGAACAAAAATTCCATCATGCTGACATCTTCATAGGTAGGGGAATCCGCACAAACTATAGTCTGACTGAGCTCGACTGTGATGCGGTCATCAGTTACCGCGACCACCCTCATACGCCAAGGGCCTTCGCGACCATATGAGGCACCAGAACCGTCACAACCCCAATAATAAAGAAATTCGTTAACTTCAACGCACTTTTCAGCCTCAATATAGTGACGCAAAAGTTCACCGGTATATGTTGCTTCTATGAAATCAAGTAGATCTTCATAGGTGAAGAAACATGGGTCGCTAGCACGAAAAAAAACCTGCCCATTAACCCGGACCATGTGTGCAATATTCACTGCAATAGTATTACCGTAAAAATTGCCCATAGTAATCCGTTGCGCGCGAAATAATAGGGCCCGCAATTCTTCTCTCAGTTCTGGCGCAATGCCCATCCCTGACCATTCGACTTCAAAGTCCGCTAATCTCTCCATAGGATCTTTCTTGTCCTTCGGGGATACCGGACCTGGTGGGGGCAGCGGGACCACTTCCCCCACTGTCAGTGGCCCCTGCGGCGGTTTCAGCTGTATTACCTCAATTACCTGTGTAACCGTGTGCTGCCTCCAGCCGGATTTGACGTATCCCGTTATGGTCTTGTCCTCCCAAACCGGAGCACTACCCCCGTCTCCTTCTATCAGATCCCAAGAGACCGGCAGCATACCTTGCCGGCCATTTGTAAAAGTAACACCCGCTTGTTTTGGTAATACAGGCAAGGGATCGCCGTGCTGCACGCGAATAACGTCTAACTCCTGCACCTCCGCTACCGTCGGCGGTTGACAGCCTACAAGCAATAAACTTATGAGCGCCACAACCATTATCTGCCGCCACCTATTCATGCCAAACCTCCTCCCCTAATCATACCTTACTGCCCCCGTTTTCGTCTGTGCTTTGTTGACAAGAGAAGTACACGGTAGTCATTCTAACAACAACCGTACCATTCCTTAATCCATATAACTACTTGACACCTAAAATGCCGATGCGGTTCTGCATCCCCTTATAGTTTCTGCCCCATGAATAAGTGCTAGTAAATACATCCTCCCTGTTTTCAACCCGCGACTTAATGGTACGCTCCAACGCACCTAACATGATTCTTTTTCCAGCAATCTATTAACACTCATTCTTTTATATATATACTCTAATATAACTATTGATTGCACGGACAGACAAGGAGATTCCTGATAAAAACCATTAAGAAGCTAATTTAGGGGGTTTTGGCTATGCGTTCAGTTTGCGTTTCGTTAATAGTCTTTGTGTGTCTGACCATGACTCTCTCTGCCTGTACACCGATTACTTCACTCAGTTCTTTCGCCGAACTAAAGCGAGTAACTTTTATCCTAAAAGTTGAACCGCTTGAAAATGATCTTGAATACCTAGCTGCATACGAGCTTGGTACAAAGGAACTGAGAGAGAAATTTATGGAATACATCGAGTTTAAGGATCATAGCCTTGACCTCATCCCTGCAGATAACATCATCGGTTACAAAATCCGTTACAAAAGCGATGACGAGGAAGTGGTCGGTTTTGTTTCAGCTCCCGCGGATTATCAGAACAAGAATTACCCGGTTCTTCTATACAACCGCGGTGGTGGCCCAGGTCTAACGCTAAATGAACCCTCCCACATTCGTTTTCTTGCTCAGTTCGGGTTTATTGTCTTGGCCTCACAATATCGCGGCGCAGACGGAGGAACAGGCAAAGATGAGTTTGGCGGGGCTGATGTAAACGACGTAGTAAAACTGATAGATCTCGCCGAAATGCTCTCATTCGCTAGTGGGAAAATATATATGCTGGGCTGGTCCCGTGGTGCCATGCAGACATATATTACCTTGAGCAAGGACGATCGCATTGATGCGGCTGTCTGCGGAGCTGGCCTACCGATTTGGCCCTAAACTATAGTGAACGTGAACTAGAGTCTCAACGGATACTACGGCAACTAATTGGCAAACCTACTTCCTTGCCTGACAAGTATATAGCTCGTTCCGCAATCTACTGGCCGGAGAAAATCAACACACCGATTTGGCTTGTGCATGGAACTGCAGATGACCGAGTCGCAGTGCATCACTCGCAAGACTTATATGACGCTATGATTAAACTCGGCAAAGAAGTGCGACTCACCCTTTACCCGGACATGGACCACGGTATGCCATATTACCCATTCCTCAGTGATTATTTACATTGGCTGAAACAGCATTAGACAAAGGGGAGACGAAGGGGCAGTGACTGTAAGAGTTTCAGGGCAGAGTAGTCATAGTTTGAACCGAGCTTAGGCTCAATTAACACGGGGATTCCATACTTCTGGCTAAGCGACACAATCCGTTCTGCAGCTATTCTGATGCCTGCAAGCGCCCCGCACTGCACTGGGTCACCGAAATATGGAAAGTGAATTAACACGTAGGCTAGGCCGTCTCGCTGAGCAACGGCCAGATCCCGTTCTAATTCAGTCCAAGCGCTACCTTCTCCCTGCAGCAAGCCATAACGGTTTCCATCCCTATAAAAAGGTGAATGTATAGCCAACTGCACATGACGCTTACGACATTCCTGTAAAACATAGCTGTAAGCCTGATCATCGGCAAAACTGCCAATCTCAATAGCGCTGCAACCCCACGCAAAGAGTTCGGATAAACGGCTACTATCCGACAAGATGGTGCTACCTGATACAGAAAGATAGAACGGCATAAATAACCTCCTCAGGAAAAAGTACTGGCTGCCTAATTGGGCAAGGACACACATTCAGCTTTCAGCTTACGTCACCTCTCGTAGCTGCCGTATAATTTCCCTCGCGTTAACAATAGCATCGTCGGCAAAGCAATTATTAAACATGATATAGACTACGCTGGCCTTGGTGGCCAGCTTTTTTATCGGTTCTACCCATGAAGTTAGTTCTTCGGGGCTATATAAATAGTGAAAGCGCTCGTAGACGGGGATGTTCTTGGCGAACCAATTCTTTTGGTTGCGGCCGTTAAAGCGCAGCACGGCGATGTCGGCAGCTGTTGCCACAGAGACTGGTGGAATGGTGCGGCGAGTCTGGAACTGGGGCTCGTCTACCACTACGTAGGGCAGGTTGTGCTGGCGCAGCCAACGCAAGGTAGTGACTGCCTGCTCGCGGGTCGCTAGCCAGCTGGGATGCCGAAACTGGATAGCTAGTCTGTATTCTGGCAAGCGTTCTTGACACATGAGAATATAGGCTTGGTTTTCAGGCGAGCAAACAAACCAGGGTGGAAATTGAAAAAGGACGTAGCCTAGCTTGCCGGCCGCGTGTAGCGGATGAATGGCGCTAGCGAACATGCGCCATTCTAGCTCTTCTGCCTGTTTCCCCCGCTCATGCAGGGTCAAGCTCTTATAGGCTTTGATGTTGAAGATAAAGTCGGCAGGTGTGCGCAAGGCCCAAAGGTGCGCATTGCGCTCTGCAGGCAGATGATAATAGGTGCTATCTACCTCAACTGTGTTGAAATGAGCAGCATAATAACGCAGGCGCTGCTCGGCGGTTTTGGCCTCCTGCGGATAAAAGCGGCCACAGCTGAGTAATGTCTGGTCTGTCCAACTGCACGTACCGATACGGAACAATGCTTGTCCACCTGCCTTTCTGGCATGTCGTAGTCGAAATTATATCCTTACCTGAGCCGAAGGGGCGCTGCTAGAGCACTGGCTAACGCCAACTGTGCTTACGCAGCCCCCTTCGCCCCCTGACCTATCCCTCTTACCCGTTATTTCCCATTATACCTCCGATAATTCCTGCCAACACATCTACCAATGGTCTGGTCAAGCCTGCCAAACCAAGGCTCAAGGGTGATGTTGTGATAAGGGCTGCTAGGGCCCCTAATAGCAGCGCATACGCCAAGCCAACTATCCCCCCGTTCAACAAGCCTGCGCCTCCGGCGCGAATGGTGGCTAAGCGTCCCCCTAAGAGAACGGCAATGAAACTGGTACCGTAGGCGGCATAGGTCATGTATTGGTCGGGCAAGGATGTCAAAGAAAACAGCAAGCTCCAAGCGAGAAAGGCAACTACAGCAAAGATAAAAGCGAAAACGAGACCAGCGAAAACGGCGCGCGCCGAAAACCCAGCCTTTGGCGGTGGCGCAGCCTTGACGCCAGTGCGACGCATCGGTCTACGAGTAGGCACGTCCTTCACCTCCTAGTTAATCTGGTTTTACCATAAATCTATTAGAGGAGTAGGACAAATATGTGCCGGCTTGACTAGCTCATGCTTGGTATCCCAGTGTCAAGTTGTACCTGGCAGAGGCGGCTATACATGCCCCCCTGGGTAAGCAACTCTTCATGGCTACCCCGCTCCACTATCTGGCCTTCATCAAGCACCAAAATAGTGTCGGCCCTCTTCACTGTAGACAGACGGTGCGCAATAACAATGATCGTGCGACTTCCAGCCAAAGCGTCGATAGCAGCCTGAATTTCGGCCTCTGTTTCTACGTCTACAGCTGCTGTGGCTTCATCTAGGATAAGGATGGGGGCATTGCGCAGAACTGCCCGCGCAATAGCGAGGCGCTGTTTCTGCCCACCGGAGAGGCGCACCCCCCGCTCCCCGATAGCTGTATCGTAACCCACCTCAGTCTCCATGATAAAATCATGGGCGCGGGCAATCGTTGCTGCGGCAACAATCTCTGCCCGAGTGGCCCGTTCATTGCCGTAAGCGATGTTCTCCGCAATAGAGCCATTGAAAAGGAAAACATCTTGCAGCACGACTGAGATCTGCTCACGTAAGGAGTGCAAGGTAATATCCCGCAAGTCTAGACCGTCCAGCGTAATCCGGCCCTGCCGCGGATCATAGAACCTGGCAATTAAGCTGATAATCGAAGTCTTGCCCACCCCTGTAGGGCCTACAAGGGCAATCATTTGTCCTGGTTTAGCCTCGAAGCTGATCCCTTCTAGCACCTTCTGCTCATCGGTATAACCAAAGGAAACGTCTTCGAAAACAATGTGCCCCTCGCTATGGGCGATATCAATGGCACCGGGGGCATCGGCAATATCGGGGCTGGTATCGAGCACTTTAAAGACGCGCTCACCACCGGCGTAGGCTTGCTGCACGTCTTCCATGAGCCGAGCCAGGGCCGTAATAGGCCGGTAAAACAGGTTTAGATAGAGCATGAAACCGACAATGTCGCTGCCACGCATAGTGCCTTGCATAGCGAGCATGCCGCCGAAGAAGATAACGATAACCGTCCCGAGAGATGTGAGAAACTCAATGGCCGGGTGGAAAATGGCCCCTTGGCGCAAGGCACGCAGCATAGCCGTCATATGACTTTGCGACTTATCATCGACCCGTTTTCTTTCTTGCTCCTGCTTATTAAATACTTGGATCTCCTTTAAGCCCGAGAAGTTGTCCTGCAACACGGCGTTAAGCTCCGCTATTTTCTCCTGGGCCAAGCGGAAATTGGGCCTTACTTTCTTGGCGTAAACCTGAATAGCTACTAGGAGTAGCGGCACCGGTATGAGAGTGAGGGCAGCTAGGGTTGGATTCATCTTGAAAAGAATTACGGCCACCCCGGCCAGCACCAAGACATTTGCAGCAAGATCAGGAATGGCATGGGCAATCAGTGATTCAAAGGTACGCACGTCGTTAATAGTGATCGACATCAATTGCCCTGTTTGTTTATCGTGAAAGAACCCCATGGAGAGTTTTTGCATATGGTCATACACATGAGTACGCATGTTGGCTACTAGTTTCCAAGAACCGACATGAGACATATAACTAGCCAAGAAGCGGAAAATAATCTTGAGCAGATAAATGCCTAGCAGGCTGAAAGTTATAGGTAGCAGGTTTTCCATGGTAAGCATGCCGTCTGTCTCCAAATAGGAGAGCATCTGGCGCACAAGTTGGGGAGCAATCAAATCTAGCCCAGTGAGGGCTATGATAGCAACCGCAGTGATCAGCAGGTAGTGCCAAAAAGGTTTTGCTTCATTTAATAGGCGGCGAAAAAAAGGCATAAGGTGTCCTCCTTCTATATGCTGCTACTTGAGTGCCAAGCCTCGCCAGGTGAGGCTCCAAACATACATAATATTCGAGGCAAACATCCGAATAACCTGCACGGTTGGCCAGCGCGGCAAGCAGGAATGGAGCCGGTTATGGCGAAGGAGAACATGTTAGCTTGGCTCTTTCTAGCAACGCTTTTGGCGTTGCGGCTAACTGTCTCGGTTGCTTTGGTGGGACCTTCTGTTTTATCATAGATGTAAAGACATATTCAGCAGAGGAGGAAAAACGATGAGTAGTAATTCTAGCGTTGCCGAGGCCATGACTATCAAGTTAGACGCAGAGCTGCCCGAGATGCCAGAGTTTGTGGCAGGTATCAGGCGAGCTCCTTCCCGCGGCTTTCGCTTAACTAAAGAGCAGACCAAAGTTGCGTTAAAAAACGCTCTCAGGTATATTCCTGAAGAGCACCATGAGAAATTGGCTCCGGAATTCTTAAATGAACTTAAGACCTATGGCAGGATCTATGGTTACAGGTATCGTCCTGCAGGGAAAATTACTGGCAAGCCCATCCACGAGTACAAAGGCAAATGCACCGCAGGCAAGGCTATACAGGTGATGATTGATAATAACCTAGATTTTGACGTGGCCCTCTATCCCTACGAGTTGGTGACCTATGGGGAGACCGGCAGTGTATGCCAAAACTGGATGCAATATCGGTTAATCAAGAAGTATTTGGAAGTAATAACTGAAGACCAGACTCTAGTTCTGCTCTCCGGGCACCCACTGGGCTTGTTCCCTTCTAAACCAGAGGCCCCCCGGGTAATGATCGCTAACTCCCTCATGGTAGGCATGTTCGACAACCATGACGATTGGGAAGTCGCAGAAGAGATGGGAGTAGCTAACTACGGTCAGATGACTGCCGGCGGCTGGATGTACATCGGGCCCCAAGGCATCGTCCATGGCACTTTTAACACACTCTTAAATGCCGGCCGCCAGAAGCTGGGCATTCCTCAGGATGGAGACTTACGGGGCCATCTCTTCGTCTCCTCTGGCCTAGGGGGCATGAGCGGGGCACAGCCAAAAGCTGTGGAGATAGCCAAGGGTGTGGGCATTATCGCTGAAGTTGATGCCTCCCGTATACAAACCCGCCATGAACAGGGCTGGGTCAATAAAGTATCTGCGGATTTGGAGGAAGTCTTCGCTATAGCCCAAGAGTACATGGTGAAAAAGGAGTCTATATCCATTGCCTATCATGGCAATATCGTTGATCTCCTAGAATATGCGGTGGAGAAGAACATCCATATCGAGCTGTTATCGGACCAGACCTCCTGCCACGCAGCCTACGACGGCGGCTACTGCCCGCAGGGGCTCAGCTTCGAGGAGCGGACCGAGCTTTTGGCTACCGACCGCGATCGGTTCAACAAACTGGTGGATAAGAGCTTACAGCGCCACTATGAACTGATAAAAACCCTAGTGGAGCGCGGCACCTATTTCTTCGACTATGGCAACTCCTTTATGAAAGCTATTTATGACGCCGGGGTTAAGGAAATCGCTAAGAACGGCGTAGACGAAAAAGATGGGTTCGTCTTCCCCTCCTATGTAGAAGATATCATGGGACCCGAACTCTTTGACTACGGTTATGGGCCGTTCCGCTGGGTCTGCTTGAGCGGCAAACCGGAAGACTTAAGGAAAACTGACCACGCGGCTATGGAGTGCATAGACCCTAACCGGCGAGGGCAGGATCGGGATAACTACATCTGGATCAGAGACGCTGAGAAAAACAAGCTTGTGGTAGGAACGCAAGCGAGAATTCTCTACCAAGATGCCGAAGGCAGATTGAGAATTGCCCTCAAGTTTAATGACATGGTGCGAAAAGGCGAGGTTGGGCCCATCATGCTAGGCAGAGACCATCACGATGTTAGCGGCACCGACTCTCCTTTCCGAGAGACAGCCAACATTAAAGACGGCAGCAATGTCATGGCAGATATGGCTACCCAATGCTTCGCCGGTAATGCAGCCCGCGGCATGAGCCTGGTGGCTCTCCACAATGGCGGCGGCGTAGGCATAGGCAAGTCTATCAACGGCGGCTTTGGCCTAGTGCTCGATGGCAGCAAGCGGGTGGATGAGATTATCAAGTCTGCTCTCCTGTGGGACGTGATGGGCGGCGTGGCCCGCAGAGCTTGGGCCCGAAATGAGAACTCGATCAGCACCAGTATCGAGTTCAACCAAAACTATGCCGGCAAGGGCCACATCACTCTGCCCTATGTGCCGGAAGAAGATCTGATTGACCGATTGGTGGAAAAAGCTTTTTAGCAAACCCAGGTCTTAAGGATAACAACAGGCTAATACAAACAGCACCCCGAGCCTCAGCTTTTATAGCTAGACCCCGGGGTGCTGTTTTCTAACCGTATGCCGGCCCAATTAGCTTAAACTAAGCCAATTCGTAAGATGTGAAGTGCGGAGCTAGGGACGAACAAATGGATTGCGGGTTGAGATGCAATCTTTTCTAATCCAGCCCGAGCCTCCACCGCCAAAGAGAATCCACACGTAGTCATCCTTGCTGTCCACGATGCGGAAACGTAACGCCTCGTCATATTTACGGGAAATAGTGAAATCCGGCTCTCCATCTTTGCTTTCATAGACTGTTACCGGCTGTGCAGTCCAACCTTCCAACGAGTCCTTAGGATCAAAGGAACCCAGATTGCTTTCTTGAACCCAGCCCACGTGCACAATCTCTTCGACCTTCCAGGGGGCAGTATGTACCAGAGCCCAGTCACCCTCCCTAGCCAGAACAGTAACCACACTCCCCTTTTCTAAAGCAAGAGTACGTGCATTAGCATTAGGTGCTGTGGCAGAGAAGCCTGGATAAGGAAGCAACTCACATTCGCCGAGAACAAGATTGTACTCTTTTGCAGGCAAGTCCACTGGTTCTGTTGGCGAATCGGTCAGGTACCAAGCTGGGGCCCAGCCCTTGGTTCCGTCCTCCAAGCGCACCAAGAACATTGCCTCCCCAGTGCTGGTTTTTGCGAGTTCTTCCACGCGCACTTCTGCGCCTTTTGTAGCTAGGCCATTAATGGTGACTTCAATTACTTGCCCATCTGCATCAGCCAGCAGTACACAGGGGGCTCTCAGATATATAGGCTTGCTCTGGAGACAATCCACAAGGTCATTAGAGATCACATAGCTTTTATAAGGGCAATAGATGTTAAACTCTATTTGGCAGTCCTCGTTAATCCGAGCCAGTGACATCAGGGCAAGAGCTTCATCGCCTATGCTGATAGTTCCTGACTGTTCCACATCAAGTGGCAGTTCCCGGCTCAAATAACTGGCAACCGGTGCCTTAATGAACGCAGCCATGGCGTCCTGAAAATTGCAACTTACCTGTTCGCCTTGTACAGTAAACAACACTTCAACCTGCTGCTCCAAGATCTTAGCCTTGGCACCAAAACTACCCGCCTTATCCAAAGGCTTGAGCGAAGAGAACTCCAGCGCCGCAAATTCTTCTTTTATATACTGCTCCACAAGATTCTGCTGGCGTAGCAACTCCTCTTGCCGACCACTACAGGCTGTAATAGTGCACAATAGCAGCATTGTCAGCAGAGCTATTGCTAGTCTCCGAGTAGACAACCCCTTCACCTTCTTTCACCTTCTTCAGTCAGAGCTGGCCGCTGGTTCCAAGTATTTAAATCGCGGCACTTTCACAAATGTAAGGTTACCTCCGCTAGGATAGACAATTGAGAGCCGCGAGTTCTTCCTGTTGCTGGTATGTGCGGAAACATAGACATCACTAAATGTACTTCCTCAGGCTCTCTTGTCCCTCTCACAATAAAGGAGGTATCTAGTTAACCGCTTTTGCTCCTTTTATCAGCACGTAGCTTTAGCTGCAGGCCGATGATAATCAGTCCAAAGCCAATTATGAGCCAGCCGGTAGCCTTGCCTATTAGGAATGGGCCGCTGCCCATTTTGTCAAAGGGGTCTGGACCTTGGACAATCCACATTCGGTAATTATAGTCGGACAAATAAGACGAAAGAATGATGGGAAAAGAGAGAAACACCGAACCGACACCTACTAGAGCATAGGTTAGAAATTTACTACCCCAATTCTCAAAGAATCGTTTATACCAACAATAAAGTGCTAGCAGCCCTGCCGCAACAACGAGAAACAAACCTTCCACCTCCCAATCTGGTTAACTTGGTTAATAATAACTCTTCTAGATAGCGATTTTCCTCTTCGCAAGCTCCATAAATAAGCCCTTGTTTGAAACCCAGAAGATTCATCAAACTTAATAACCCGTGGCATAGCCATCTCTTGTCCAGCGAATTTACCCTTCACTTATATATCTCTTTTAGACCCCAACATGTGACACCCTAATTGAAAAAATGTTTGTCTCAGCTAAGAAGCTAGTTAATATATATATTGCGTCCGCTGAACCACAATGCGGCACGGGCATATTACCCAGCCCTATGTGTCTGTGGAGGGCTTAATTAACCGCCTTATGCACTGTGGTCTCCAGAGCCATTGTGTTAACCGTTTAGTTACTAACCAAAACGCCTTCACTTATACGCAAAACCCTGTCGCAGCAATTGGCGACGTCTCTACTGTGGGTGGCGAGAACTATAATACGGTTATCTTGCTTTAGCCTCTGCAGTAATTCCAATATCTTCTGCTCTGTCTGTTCATCTAGTGCGCCGGTAGGCTCGTCCGCTAGTAACACTGTGGGCTGCTTTATTAAAGCCCTCGCTATCGCCACCCGCTGGCATTCCCCTCCAGATAGACTATGCACCTTCTGAGACAGCAGATGGGCGATCTCCAATTCCAATGCAATCTCCTTGATCAGTTTTCTGGCCAGGTTTATAGGGACATTGCGAAATTCCAAGGGCATGGCAATATTGTCGTATGCAGTTAAGCTGCCGATCAACGCATAGTCTTGAACGATCAGCCCTATCTGTTGTTCTCGAAATCTATCTCTAGTACCCCGGGTCATTGCAGTTACGTCCAAATCGTCGAGAAAATACTGACCGGATGTAGCCTCAAGTAGGCCACCGATGATATTAAGCAGAGTAGATTTCCCCGCACCACTTTTACCCATAATGGCAACGAGTTCGCCCCTCCTAATGGTACAGTTAACACCCTTGAGTACTTCTTTAGCCACTTTTTTTGATTCATAGGTTTTACAGATATTATTCAATCGTATCATCTGGCTATCACCTCAACACCCTGTTGTTGATGAACCTAGTTGCGTGGATATTAATCGGGATGACTGTAACCATATAAGGTGTAAGCAAGGTCATTGCCAGCACCAGTGCCAAGGATGGCGTTGCCGGCAGAGCCAGAAAGAATATGGCTATAGCGGCAAGTATAACTCCACCGCTATAAAGAAGTTTGAACTCTGCAATTTTGATCTTGCGCAGGTCACTGGTTGTCAACCCGGAAACTAGCATGGCTCGCATGTTCTTTCTATCCTGACTAAGGTTCAGTATGGTGCCTAATACAAGCACCAGTGCTACAAAAACAAACAGCAAAACGGCCAACAACACCAAGATATCCGTGCTTGCATATGTGAGCAATCTCAGAGAAGTGATCGCAGTTTCAGGGTAGGTCATGATGTGTAGCTCGAACATGCCGTGCTTTAGCCGATACGCTTCCAACACATTAATGAACCCGGGTAGAGTAAGATCTTGCAGTAGCACAGAACCGTTTAGCTTATGGAAGTATAGGGCCCCTTGCCAGTAAGCCTCGTCTTCACTTTGTGGTTCAAGGGTAACAGTTGGAGAAACAGTGACCATATAGCGGTCCAAATACACCATTTGCCCTTTTCTGGGGATACACGCTCCCTGGCGGAGAAAGCCCCTCACCTTATATTTCGTGGTAATACCATAGTAGAGGCAATCTATAACATCACCGACCTCATATACACCCTCGTATTCTGCGCCCAACAGAACCGGGAGAATATAGCTTTCATCGAGATAGAAATCTTCCTCGGTAAATCCTATGGCGTCGGCTACCTGGTTTGCCAAGAAGTCCTGATAAGCCACAAAATTGAGAGCTAATTGCTTCACAGTCGTATACTGCTGCATATTATGCATCTCATAGATGTTAACCGCACCACCATGCTCATATCCATAACAAAATATGTCTGTCCCCTTAAAACCGCCTACACTTATGGGCTGACCTATTCTCTCATAGAACTTGAACCGATCATCTGTGGCCAAATCGGCATAGTAGCGTTTGACCGCCTGCACCTGTTCAGGATTTCTAATCACTGGCCCCAGTGGTTCAACATTGTCATAAAGATAGAGTTCTTCGCCAGCTGATGCTGAAAATACTTCATCGGTACGTGTCTTAATGCTCATGACGTTACCAAAGAGGATATGCATGCAGAATAAACTTGTGGCAATATAGACTACAGTTGATAGAGAGATAAGCTTGTGGCGAAAAATCCACCGTCTGGCTTGATCATAAATCATGGGTTACTTCTCCTATCACTCGTCGATAATTAGCGGCAAAGGTGCTGATATTGATAATGATTGGTGCCCCCAAGCCTATTGCTAGGGCGATTAGATAGGCTGCTGGCAGTCTGCTTGCATATGTGAGTGTAGTTGATTTGATCAGAGCGGGCACGCAATTTCCAGATAGATAGAAAAACCCATACAGTGATGATTCGGTAAGCAAAATTCGTCCGAATATCTGCTGCTTTGTTCTACCCAATATATGTTGAACCCTTATCATTTCTCCATAACCGCGATTCTTTATCTCAACCATGAGTACCACGCCTAAGAGGACCGTCAGATAAACGAAGCCGGATAGAAAGGTGTAAATGGATACGGTATTCCAGATTGCTTGGATGCCTTCATTCGCCTGATAAAACTGCTCAAACCCAGCGAGTATATCTAGCTCTAACAGGCGGTTCACTACTCTCACATTGTCGTCACCAAAAACAACTACGCCTGTACTAGCTAGTGATTCCGGGACAGACAGCATATTCAGAATCAACATTTGGTCCAGCCGACTGATTATCGGCAGACCGATCGTGCCAATTACCTCAAACTCGACGCCCCTGTAATTAATGTAACTCACATTGTCCCGCTCATAGCACCGCTCTCTTAGATCAGTTCCTATTACACAAAAACGGCTTCTGTTGCTAAAATCGGCCTGTGAGAAAAAGCGCCCTTCGGTAACAGGTAAGTAATAACTATTGCCAGCAAAGCAGAGCGCTCGCGTTGTTACATCAATATGCTTGGACACAAATGATTCCCCCATCAGAAAGCTCACTTCATTGAAGGAGAGCGGGACGGATTGACGAAAATAGCTAACGCCAGGCAAGTATAAATCATTGCTGATTTGATCGTAAACTTGGGCCTTGAATACGGCATCACCCACAATTAGGGAAAGAATTCCCGTTAGAAAGATGACAGCGCAGATAAGCCAATTCTTTTTCGCGATGTATGTTCCCATTTACTTACCCCCCCTCCCCTCACCTTACGGCCCAATTGGGTTTCTTCGACATGCAAGCCAATAATTCCTTGTTCCCAATATTTTGATGGTCATACAACGACCAAACAAAAACCGCACCTCGGTCAGGTGCGGCATGGTCTATTGTTATTGAAAGGACTGCCCGCCATTACGGGCGGCAACCGTCTACATTGTAAGGTTCACTATCGTAACTGGCTAACACTGACCGGACGTAATCTAGGGTGCAATCCTCCCAAATAGCTTGCCGCAAGCCCTGCATGACGTGAATCAGGTAATGCAGGTTATGAATGCTCAGCAAATGGAATCCTAAAATCTCGTTAGTCTTAATCAAGTGCCTAAGATAAGCACGCGTGAAGTTTTGGCAAGCATAACAACTGCAATTGGGGTCGAGGGGTGAAAAATCACGAGCATAAGTGGCATTACGAATCACCACACGCCCCTGGCTAGTGAAAGCAGTGCCATTGCGCGCCACACGCGTGGGCAAGACACAATCGAACATGTCTACGCCACGGATTGTCCCTTCCACCAGGCAGTCGGGTGAACCGACCCCCATTAGGTAGCGGGGTTTTTCTTTCGGTATTAGGGGAACTGTTACCTCGAGCATGTCATACATGAGAGGCTTGGGTTCGCCCGTGCTGAGACCACCAATACCATAGCCGGGGAAGTCTAGGTCTACTAGGTGCTTAGCACTCTCTTGCCGCAGATCGGCAAAAGTGCTCCCCTGGATAATACCGAATAGGGCCTGGGTTTCGGGCTGTTTGTGAGCCTGTTTACAGCGCGCAGCCCAACGGTGCGTGCGGCCCATTGCTTCCCGCGCATAGGAGTGCTCGCAGGGGTATGGTGTGCACTCATCAAAAGCCATAATAATGTCTGCCCCTAGGGTATTTTCTACTTCAATTGCCCGCTCGGGGCTGAAGAAATGCTTGCTGCCATCAAGGTGCGAGCGAAACCAGACACCCTCTTCGGAAATCTTGTTCAAGCTACTCAGGCTGAACACCTGAAAGCCACCGCTATCGGTGAGCACACTACCATTCCAGTTCATGAATTTGTGCAAGCCACCGGCCTCTTGCACCAGATCGTGACCCGGGCGTAAGTAGAGATGGTAAGTGTTGCTGAGGATGATCTCGGCTCCCATGTCGTATAAATCGCGCGGGGCTACAGCCTTAACTGTTGCCTGGGTGCCGACCGGCATGAAAACCGGGGTATTAATAACGCCATGCGGGGTGGTTAAACGCCCCACCCGCGCTCTTGTCTGCTTGCATTCATGCAAAACCTCAAACTTAATTGCCATGCATTTTCCTCCACGAAGGTTAAATAATCAACATTGCGTCGCCAAAACTATAAAAGCGATAGCGGTCTTTGATAGCTGCTTCATAAGCAGCCAGCACTCGCTCGCGACCGGCGAGGGCACTGACCAGCATAACTAGAGTCGATTTCGGCAAATGGAAATTGGTGATTAGCCCATCGAGCACCTTGAACTTGTAACCCGGGTAGATGAAGATATCTGTCCAACCCGAACCGGCGCGCACGCTGCCATCTGCTTGCCCTACCGTTTCTAGGGTACGGGCTGAAGTGGTGCCAACGGCGATAATGCGTCCACCTGCTAGCCGCGTTTGATTAATCAGCTCTGCCGCTTCCTCTGAAATTGAATAAAACTCGCTGTGCATTCTATGCTCTTCAACAATCTCCACTTGCACCGGGCGAAAGGTTCCTAAGCCGACATGCAAGGTAAGATAGGCTATCTGTACCCCCTGCTCGGACAAAGTCTGAAGCAGATTCTCGGTAAAATGCAGGCCCGCTGTAGGCGCTGCCGCAGAGCCGAGGTCCCGGGCATAGACAGTTTGGTAGCGATTCTTATCGGCTAGCTTTTCTACTATATAAGGAGGCAGAGGCATCTGCCCCAGTTTGTCTAGTATCTCCAGGAACTGCCCCTCGAAATGAAAGCGCAAAACGCGCCCCCCGGCATCGGTATTATCGATTACCTCTGCTTCCAACTCTCCTTCGCCGAAGCTGAGCCGGGTGCCAACGCGGGCACGACGCCCCGGGCGCACTAGCACTTCCCAATCAGTCAGGTTGAGCTGCTTAAGCAGCACAACCTCAATTTCAGCATCCCCGCCTTGCTTCTGACCAAACAAGCGGGCCGGCAATACCTTGGTATCGTTGAGAACCAAACAGTCACCCGGTTTTAGATACTGAGTCAAATCGCGAAAGTGCTTATGTGCTATTGCTCCGGTTTGGCGCCCTAACACCAGGAGGCGCGAAGCATCACGCCTAGGCAAAGGTGCCTGAGCAATTAGCTCAGGCGGCAAATAATAATCATAATCGTTGATGTTTGTCATTCTAGGTTAGTCTCCTAACTTAACGATCTCTACACCCTGCAAATAGTATTTGATAATCTCCTCAAAGGTATGCCCATTACGGGCCATAGCGTAGGCCCCATGCTGGCTAATACCAACGCCATGCCCAAAACCACTGCCTGTAAATAGAAAGCTTGCCGCTTGGGCAGATGATTGACGCTGCTGTCCGT